>OMFY01000084.1_pt1 | contig 72535 bp, 63 predicted proteins | sample 1645701 | NCBI WGS metagenome assembly OMFY01 (sample SAMEA103958111, study PRJEB25191) | human gut metagenome | biome: human-associated habitat [ENVO:00009003]; feature: intestine environment [ENVO:2100002]; material: feces | place: Germany | collected 2013/2015
AAGAACGGCACAACTGGAGCTCTTTTGATTTTTTTCTTATCCCGAACTGGCGTATCTTTGCAAATTAGATTGAATGCAATATAATAACTATAAAACTTATACAAATGGGAAATATAAGAATTAAAAGTGAGCTTGAACAGTGGTTGGTAAAGTATATAACCGATAGTATACATGGAATGCAAGCAGAAGATTCTGATGAGTTTAATAAATGGGCAAAATCTTTTAAGGAAGAAGAAGCTTCTTTTGTTGTAGGAGCAGAATTTACTAATGATTGGGGATATGATGAGCGCGATGAAGTAACACAAGAAGAAGCAAAAGAGTATGCCCATGCATTAATTCAAAGAATTTTAGATAGTTGGTATTTGTAAAAGGTGATTTTTAAAGAACAAGATACAAAGCATACATTGTAAAAAAGCTAATGAGAAAATGCCCATTTCTCATTAGCTTTTTATATATTCACAATTCGTTATACCTCAAAAACGAACATTGACAATTTAACAATGCTCATAGGAAAATTAAAATGGGTATAAATTGTTTTTTGGAGAAAATCGTATTACCTTTGCATAATAAGAGTTGTTTGACAGAAAGAAAAGCAACGCATATCGCAGAATTTGCGACTGTTTCCAAGTCATTACCTCGTTCTATGAAAAATGCTCATAAGTAGCTTATTTCTAATATATTCCTATTTTAGTATTGTTTTTTTCGACATAAAAATGCTTTAGGCAACGATAACCAGAGTCATGAAACATTATCATAATAAGCATAATTTCAGACTTTGACATGGTTGAATCGCGGTGATAAGCACGCTTATTATCAGATTTCAATGTGCTTATCACTTACCATGCCGCTTCCACGGAACAACATCCGCACTTTTTCGGCGAGGTTTTTCGGCCGTTTCCAAATTAACTTGTTTTGGTAAGGAAAACAACTTGATTTCCTCAGCAAAACAACTTGTTTTCCCCGACAAAATAACTTATTTCGCGAAGCAAAACAACTTGTTTCGGAAACCGGGGAATCAACCGCCTGTTTTGGGGCAGCAAATATTCAGTCGGGAAAGGGGTTTCCAAGTGATTAACTGAACACCCCTGAAGTGAACAACTGACCACTTGATGAGTGATTAACTGTTCACTTGGCATAGTGAACAACTGAGCACTTGGGGTAGTGAACAACTAATCACTTCAAAAGCCCCCACCCCGTTTCCCCAGAAAGGACAAAAAATGAGGAAAAGACCTTCCGCTTTGTCAGATAAAATCGCTAACTTCGCGACCGAAAAGGGCATGGCCGCCCCCAACAAGGTAAAAAGGGACAACAACCACACATACACATTATTAATATATATATACGACGCGATGAAGAAGAGCCTCATAGCGCTGGCGTTTGGCACGCTGGCTCTCGGGATAGCCGAGTTCGTGATGATGGGCATATTGCCCGACGTAGCCCAAAGCCTGGGCATCAGCATTCCAGTGGCAGGCCACTTGATATCGGCCTATGCCATAGGCGTATGCTGCGGAGCCCCACTGCTGGTGGTAGTTCACAAGTATCCACTGAAAAGCATCCTGCTGGTCTTGGCGGGCATCATCCTGCTGGGTTCCACGCTGGCAGCCTTCTCCACGAGCTACTGGATGCTGCTGGCAGCCCGCTTCATCTCGGGATTGCCCCATGGAGCCTACTTCGGCGTTGCCTCAATAGTGGCCGTGCGCTTGGCGGACAAGCGACACGAGACGGGTGCCGTATCCATCATGATAGCCGGCATGACCATAGCCAATCTTTTCGGTGTTCCCCTGGCCACAGCCCTCAGCTCGCACCTCTCCTGGCGTTTCCCGTTTTTCCTGGTAATGTTTGTCAGCCTCATCGTACTGTATTATATCTGGAAATGGGTACCAGACGTAGGCGCATTGCCCGACAACGGCTTCAAACACCAATTCGCTTTCCTCAAGAAAGACGCTCCCTGGATGATACTGGCGGCGACAATGCTGGCCAATGGCGGCATATTCTGCTGGTATAGCTATATCAGTCCCCTGCTGACTTCAGAGGGAGGCTTCCCCACGGAAGCCTTGCCTGCCCTGATGATAGCCGCGGGCTTCGGCATGGTAGCTGGCAACTTGATAAGCGGGCGCCTGTGTGACCACCATCGCCCAGGTCACGTGGTGGCCTATACGCAATGCATAGCCATAGCAAGCCTGCTGCTCATCTTTTGGCTGGCTGACTACGGGTGGCTGTCCGCGGCACTGATGGTCATCTGCACAGGCTGTCTCTTCGCGGTAAGCAGTCCGCAACAGTTCCTCATATTGAAATACGCCCCGGGCGGTGAGCTGTTGGGAGGGGCTAGCATACAAATGGCCTTCAACCTTGGCAATGCCGCGGGTGCGTTCTGTGGCGGCCTGCCTATCGCGGCGGGACTATCGCCACGTTACGCGGCCTTGGTTGGTGTGCCATTCGTGGCGCTCGGCCTCGTGTCGTTTATCCTTTTCTGCAGAAAATACGAGTCATGATTGTCATCATCTCCTGTATGCTCACGGGCTTCATCGCGGGATTCCTATCGCGAAACAAGCGCATCTCACTTCCTGGCCGCGCCATCACTCCCTTGGTATGGGTATTACTCTTCATGCTGGGTGTCACCATAGGCAGCGACAAGCAGCTGATTGCCTCGCTCTCCCATCTCGGCCTACAAGCCGTGGCCATTGGTTTCCTTTCTACGCTTGGCAGTTGCGTTGGGGCATGGCTGGTGTGGAAGTTCATCAAGAGGAAAGCGTCATGAAAGGGAGCCTCGTCATCTTGCTCTTCTTCGCCTTGGGAGTGGGTTGCGGACATTTCCATCTCTTGTCCGCCAACATAGACTTCTCCCAGGCCAGCTATGCCGTATTGTGCGCTTTGATAACCTGCGTGGGGTTCAGCGTGGGAACAGACAGGGAGACCCTGCGCCGCTTCCGCTCGCTCAGTCCCTCGCTGGCCTTGTTGCCCTTTTGCTCCATATTGGGCACCTTGGCGGGCAGTCTCTGCGCCTGGCTCCTGATGGGCGTCCATCCCCTGGCGGATTGGCTGGCCGTGGGCAGCGGCATGGGCTACTACTCGCTCAGCAGCGTGCTCATCGGGGAATACAAGGATGCCACGCTGGGCTCGGTAGCCTTGCTCAGCAATGTGGTAAGGGAAGTTATCGTACTACTAGGCGCACCCCTGCTCGTCAGACTGTTTGGCTCGCTGGCACCCATAGCCGCCGCGGGAGCCACGGCCATGGACACCACGCTGCCCATCATTTCTCGCGCTTGCGGCCCGCAATACGCTCCCGTGTCCATCTACAGCGGCATGGTGTCAGACTTCAGCGTTCCCTTCCTGGTCACCTTCTTCTGCCTGGCGTAAAGGGGGAACAGCCAATATGCGTCTTGACAAAATCATACAACAAAAAGTCAGTAGTACTGAAATGGAATATCAGTAGTACTGACTTTTGATTTCAGTACTACTGACTTGGACAAGTCAGTACTACTTCGTTTTTCGCCGAGAAGAGCCTACCGCTGGGCGGGCTGCTCTCCCACGATGTTTCTGAGAGCCGTGCTGAAGATGATATACTGGGTATTGCCGGCGATAGTGCCCTCGTTCTGTCCCCAGAGGAAGGGCCAGTCATCATAGTTCTCAAAGTGGTCGGGCTTGCGGAACAGTAATCCGGGAGCCACGTTGCCTGGTATGAACGAGAAGTCGGCGCGGTTGTTGCCATAGAACACCTGCTTGGGACGGGCGGCACCCACAGCTGCCACGAGGGAATAATTGTGGTAGGGATGGCATCCGAAAAGCCAGTTGGCCGTGCGATAGACCTCCGCCTTCTCCACGATGTCGGGATAGTAGAGGTGGGCGAAACATACCGTGATTCCGAAATTGAGCAACGGGCCTATGCCTGCCCAGTTGCCCGTGCCGATGGGCACGCCATAGGGATTGTCCTTGTCGAAGTCCTTGATATACTCATCATATTTCTCCACATAGGGGCGCAATTTCTTCTTGTAGGCCTCGTCCATGTAGGGCACGGCGTCGAGCGCTGTCTGCAGGTTGGAGGCTACATTGCGGTCCAAGTCTTCCCATATCTCTTTCTTGAACACCTTGAGATAGTCTTGCTCTTGCGTGGCAATGTAAAGTTGGAGATTGGTAGAAGCCACGCCACCCATCCGCCTTCTGGCACGGGGCCTACTCTCTTTCGCGGCTTGCTGACGTTGCAACTCTTCAGCCTCTGCCATCAGGCGCTTGGATTGCGTCAAGGCTCTTGCCGCGAGGCTGTCATTATAACCTTTCAACGCATTGGCCGCCGCGGCGAACATGGTGGCGGCACGCATGTCGAGCCAAGGATTACGAGTGGTGAAAGCCCACATATCATCAGGCGTACCGCTGCTCTTGCCGTCCGCCGACACCTCATAGGGTTTCAGCGAGGGATCATAGTGCAGGCCATCCGTGATGGAAGCCGCGTCACCCAAGTGATGATAGTTGTCGAGCACGGAGTTGGAGAGCGTAGAAGCCATGTGGCCTATCTGCTCTGCCTGCGCCACAAGGTTGAGCACGCCATGCTGTATGTATTGCAGAATGTCGGGCGTGCCGTCTGGGCGGTGCAAGTCCACGTATCGCTGGCTCTCGCTCACGAAAGTCTCGTCACGTTGTGGCTTGAAAAGTCTCCAAGCCCTTACCAGGTTCTCCACCACATTGATATTGGCACCCGTCTCGATATCGAAGTCTCCCGCGTCGAAGAAACCGCCCACGTTCAGGCCGGGAATAAGCTCCAGGGGCTTGTACTTGGTGTCGGTCGTCGGGCCTTGATAGTGCATATCGAAATGATCACTGGGCGGAGCCTGCAGATAACCTTCCTTGAAAGGCTCTCCATGCCATACACGGTAGCCCTCGTTCACGAACATATGGTTCATGTGGATAGGCACCCACACGTCGGTAGTGGCATCAGTAATCTTATCATAGACATGTTCATCAATCAAGAAGTTGTTGGTCTTGACGGTGTCGTATTGTATATAGTAGATACCGGGGGTCTTCACTTCAGAGAAGTCAAACTTCACATAATTATATTTATAGTATGTTCCCCAGGAGTCAATCTTTCCCTCATAGGCTTTCGACACGGTGCCATCCTCTCCCACACGCATCAGGGCGGCGGTGGCTTTCGGCGTGTCCTGCTTGTCCAGCTCGATGACGCTCACCTTCGGTTGCTCTGGAATGTAGCCCACTTGACTAAAGCCTATGTTGGGTTTCCTTAACCATCCCTCAATGGCGTGGGGCTCTACTGTCCATGTCACCACTTTCCCGGTCTTGCCGGCGGGCAAAAGACTGCGAAGCACAAACCATCCGTTCTGCGCCAGCATACGGCCATCGTAAAGTTTCAGTTCGGCATCTTCACAGCGTACGCTTATCAAATGCTCGGGATCGTCCATTGCCATCGTGATGCTGTGACCCGTCTCCAGTGGCAGTGGGTCTACATAGCGATCCGTCCCTCTGTCGTCATAGGTCTTGAAGCCCTTGAACTGCTTGGGCTTCTCGCTATTGGGACGGGTAATGGTCTGGCTGCTGGCGTAACGGGGGAAACGATTCAAGCGGCCATCCATCATAAACGTCTTCAGCCAATATTTAGAGGGCAGGAACTCCAAGTTAAAGCCTGCGTGTCCCACCAATTTCTCTGGCACAGGCTTGTCCAGCCACACGGCTATCTCCACAGCCTTTCCCTTGGCGGTAACCACCAATCTGCTATCGAAGTCATAGTCTTCATAGCGCAGCCCCACCTCTATACTTCCTTGGTCTCGGTTTACCTTGCGGTAAGTCATCTTGGGTACCAAGTCCCATTGCTCTGGCGTATTGTTCAACCTCACGGCTCCGCCTTGGACGTTTCTCACGCCATGCTGGATAATCTCAATGCCAGAATTCTTCTCGTCGTTGAATCCGCCATTGAAACTGTTGCTGAATACCAGGACGTTCACTCCTTGTCTCTCAAAATAGTCGCTGTCATTGAGTCGCAAGTCCTGCGCCTGAGAGAAAGACGCGGCCATGACGGCCAATGACAACAAGATGCTTCGGTTGCTTTTCATGTCAACAAATTAATATCAGGTACAATAATAACAGTTAGGATTTTCCTATTTGAGCCTTTCCGCCACCAAAAAGTTTAATACTGAAAGCGATATTTTGGTAACATTAACAATTCAATGCCCGAAAAGACACATTTATTATAATATACGCAGATTCAGCGCAAATGCCCGCTCCCCTCACCCCTCGGCTCACAAAAAGGGAAGCCATGTAAAAAGGATTAAACAAGATATGCACATGGTTTTAACCCAGATGAAACGCAGGCGTAACATCCTAGCCGTAATTTCGCGACGTGAAGGATAGACAAAACAGATTTCACCTAAATAACAAAAAAGCTATGAGAAAAAAGGTAATCGTACTTTTGATGCTTATCGGACTGGGCTTCGGCGCGAATGTCAACGCGGCCGAAAAGACCAACGAGACGGAGAACGCCACGTGGAATTTCGTCAGCGTGTCAATAAAGCCCTCTGCCGAGGAACTGGCGGCTGCCGACCCGAACGCGGACTTTGGCAAGGAGGCGGCCTGCCTGTATGAGAAATTGCAAAAGCTCTGCGTGAAGCGCGTGCCCGTGGTGCCTGGTGATCCCACCACACGCACCGTATTCTCCAAAGGCGACATCTTCAACGCAGTCCGCCGCATAGGCAAGGGCCTGGAAGATGACGTGAAAGACAAGAACATCAGCAATGAGGAGGCATCCAAGAAGATGACCCGCGTGCTCAACATCGCGCTTGCAGCCTACTATTCCGATGACAGCAAGTCGTTTGAGAAAGCGCTGCGAACGAGCAAGAAAGACCACAACAAGTTGCTCGCGGTGTTCGACAAGGTATCACTGGAGACTTATTGAAAAACATGGAGGCGGTGAAGAAACAAACCTACAAGACAACCAAGGCTTGAACTTCCACCGCCATTTTTATGGATAACGACAAAGGCCAATGCCACCCATTGGCCGCAAGGACACAAGACACATCTGTCAAAACTTCAATAACATCTTTATGAAAAAATTCTTTACTTTCGCCAGTTTACTGTGCGTAAGCATGACCGTGTGCGCCCAGTCTGTCAAGATCAGCGGAGTGGTCTCTGACGACATGGGACCAGCCGCCGGCGCTACCGTCATGGTGAAAGGTTCCCAGACGGGAACTGTCACCGACATGGACGGACGCTACACCATCAACGCCGAGAAAGGCGACATCCTCGTGTTCTCCTACGTAGGGACAAAGCCCCAGGAGAGGAAAGTTGACGGCAACGTCATTGACGTGTCGCTGTCCTCAGACGTGAAGAACATCAACGAACTGGTGGTAACGGCCATCGGCATCAAGCAAGAGAAGAAGAAACTGGGTTACACCACGCAGCAAGTAGGCGGCGAGGAGATAGCCGCCGCCGGCAACCTGAATCCTGGAGCAGCCTTGCAAGGCGAAGTGGCAGGCCTCACGGTGTCGATACCTTCAGGCATGTTCCAGTCGCCCTCGTTCTCCCTGCGCGGAAAGACCCCGCTGATCGTGCTCGACGGCGTACCTATAGAGTCTGACTTGTTTGACCTCTCCAGCGAGAACATCGCCAGCGTAAACGTGCTGAAAGGAACGGCTGCCTCCGCCCTCTATGGCGCACGCGGCCGCAACGGAGCAATCATGATTACCACGAAGCAAGCCCAGAAAGAGGGCATAGAGATAAACTTCTCTACCAAGAACATGATCCAGGCTGGTTACACGGCCTTCCCCGAGACCCAGCATGAGTATGGTAGCGGCTCGAAAGGCAAATACGCCTTCTGGGACGGCGAAGGCGGAGGCATCTCAGATGACGATATGCAATGGGGACCGAAGTTGGACGTGGGCAACATGGCTCCGCAATGGAACAGCCCCATACGTGACAAGGTGACCGGAGAGACCATCCCCTGGTGGGGAAGCGTGAAAGGCACAAAGTATGACGACCAAGGGCGTTACGAGCGAGTGCCCATGCCGCTCGTCTCGCATGACAACATCGGCGACTTCCTGGAGACGGGCTTCATCACCAACAACACCCTCTCACTGTCCTATATGGGAAAGAAGGCCCGCGTCTACGTGTTGGGGCAATACGCCTACCAAAAGGGACAGGCACCCACCACATCGTTGCAGAATGGCGGACTCAACATGAACGCCTCATTCAACATCTCTGACAAGTTGACGCTCGATGCCCTGATGAACTACAACATGGTGTACTCGCCCAACTATCCCGACTATGGCTACCACCCCTCCAACTACATCTATAATATAGTGGAATGGATGGGCGACGACATCGACGGCAAGGAACTGGAGAAACATCTCTGGGTGCCGGGTATGGAGGGATATCGCCAAGCCAGCTACAACTACGCGTGGTATAACAACCCCTACTTCGCCATCAAGGAGAGCAAGCGCATACAACGCCGCAACGTATTCACCGGCCAGTTGCGCCTCAACTACCAGATATTGCCGGAGCTCAGCGCCATGGGCCGTGTCTCCATGCGATCCAACCGCAACCTGACGGAAAACAAGATACCGAAGTCTTACATGAACTACAGCGACTCCAGGGAGGGAGGCTACCGCGTATGGAACGAGAGCCAGGACAACGTAGACGCGGACATCCTGCTCACCTACACGAAAAGCTTCATGAGCGATATCAATCTCACGGTGAACGCAGGTTCGTCTGTATTCTATCGTCGCTACCGCAACGACTATGCCTCCACCGACGGACTGAACACCCCGGGCATCTATTCACTCAACAACTCCACGGGCAACATCATCACCTTCGACGCGGACAATCCTCTCTGGGGCACACGCAGTGAAAAGGAGATAAGGAGTGTCTATGGTTCCGTGAACATAGACTTGTCCAAGTACGCCTACCTGTCGGCCACGGCACGCAACGACTGGTCGTCCACCATCGCCACAGGCAACAACTCTTACTTCTACCCCTCTGTGGCCATCAGTTCAGTGATTTCCGACTACGTCAAGATGCCTAAGTTCATAGACTACCTGAAGGTAATGGCTTCGTGGGCCACCGTGTCCAGCGACCTGGAACCCTACCAGATACAGCAAGTCTACACGAAGGAGAGCAACTGGGGCAACACCCCGACGATAAGCTATCCATCGGCCTTGGTAAACTACAACATCAAGCCTCAGAAAACCACTTCCTGGGAGGTAGGCCTTTCCACCTCGTTCCTGGGCAGGGTGAGCTTGGATTTCAGCTACTATCGCAACATAGACACCAATCAAATCCTGGACATGCTCATTTCGCAGGCCTCTGGATTTGACAGCCGCAAAATCAACGGCAATACTTACACCACCAACGGCATAGAGCTGATGGCCAGCGTGAAAGCCATAGACCTGAAGGATTTCAAGTGGGATTTCGACCTCAACGTGAGCCATAGCGTGCGCACCCTCAGCGAGATTTATGGCGGCGAGGAGTATTTCGGAAACCTGAAGAAGGGAGACCGAGCCGACGCTTACTACGCCACGGTGTGGCAGCGAGACGACCAAGGCCGCGTGATAGTGGATGCCACCGGCCAGCCTCTGGAAGATCCTTACGCCCGCAACGTGGGACACTATGAGCCCAACGTGCGCCTCGGCATGCAGAACAAGTTCAAGTACAAGGACTTCACGCTCACCGTCAATCTCAATGCCGCTATCGGCGGTCTCATCTACTCGCAATTGAGTCCGAAACTCTGGTGGGGCGGCAAGCATCCCAATTCCACCATGTATCGTGACCAAGAGTACGCCAATCTCGACGCGGAAGGCAATCCTACGCCCGTGTACATACCAAACGCCGTGACCGTGGTCAGCGGAGAAGTGACTTACGACGTACATGGAAACGTAGTGTCAGACACCCGCGTGTTCAAGAAATTCGACAAGGCCGTGGACTGGCAGTCTTGGTGCCAGAACTACCCCTACCGCGCCACGGTGACGGATGACATGGACAAGTTCTTCGCCAATACTTTCAGCCGTACCTACCTGAAGATAGGACAGATAGCCCTCACCTATGACTTCAAGAAACTGCTGCCCCAGAAGTCCATGGTCAAGGGATTGACAGCCACCTTGTTCTGCAACAATGTTGCCCTATGGTCAAAAGCACCCTGGATAGACCCGGACATCAGTGGAGACACCTCTGACAACGATGGCTCCAACGACCCGACAGGACGCTACGTGGGACTGGGCATAAACATGACATTCTAAACAACTAACGCAAACTGACAAAATAATGAAAACAAAAATATTGTTATCGATATTCGTCGCCGCGGCAGGGCTGTGCTCATGCGAAAGCTTCAGCGACATGAATACCAATCCCAATATGCCCTCCGAGGTACCGGCAGACCTGCTGCTCCCCAAGGTGTGCCAAGATGCCTTTACCCGCGGCACCGACGGTATGTATGCGGACAAGATGGTGATACAGACAGACGGGCATAACTCCGACCAGTTCTTTGAATGGAACCGCGGCAGTTTCGACACCTACAACAACGAGTTGCTGCAAGTGGAGAAGATGCGCGAGGAAGCCGAGCGCACAGGCGAGGAGGTTTACTTGCCTCTCTACAAGTTCTTCCGGGCTTACCACTTCTATAATCTTACGCTTCGCTTTGGCGACATTCCCTATTCCGACGCGATGAAGGGACAGACCGAGGCCAACTACACGCCGAAGTACGATACGCAGGAGGAGGTGTTCGCCGGCATACTGCAAGACCTTACCGACGCTGACGCGGAGTTGGCTTCGTCGCCAGCCGAAGACGTGATAGAGGGCGACATCATCTATAGCGGTGACAAGTTGGCATGGCGCAAGCTCATCAACTCTTTCCATCTCAAGGTGCTTATGACCCTCTCCCACAAGACCACGGTGGGCGGTCATGACATCAAGAGCGAGTTCACCACCGTTTCCAGTCTGCCCCTGATGGAGAGCAATGCCGACAATGGCCAACTCTCCTACCTGGACCAGGAGGGCAACCGCTATCCGCAGTTCAACGCCCAGTGGTCGGGTTACTATATGGACAAAACCTACATAGATCGCATGGCGGAGCGCCAAGACCCGCGCCTCTTCCTCTTCTGCTTGCCCACCAACGTGGCCGCCAACGCTGGCAAACCCGTGGACGACTTCACCGCCTATGCGGGTGGAGACCCCATCGTGCCCTATGGCGACAATATTAACTTGGTAAAAAATGGCATGATCTCGCAAATCAACTCTCGCTTCCGCACGGATCCCATAGGGGAACCCACCATGCTCATGGGCTACGCCGAATTGCAGCAAGTATTGGCCGAGGCCGCAGTACGGGGCTGGATAGCGGGAGATGCGAAGCAATATTACGAGAATGGCGTAAAGGCTTCTTTCCAGTTCTATGAGGACTATGCAACGGATTATTCACAATATGTAACCCCCGAGGCCGCCGAGAAATACCTGACTAACAACTTGGTGCGTTTCGACGATAACCTCACGAGCGAGCAGAAGATAGAGCGCATCATCTTCCAAAAGTATTGCGTCAGCTTCTACCAAGGCGGTTGGGATCCCTACTTCGAGAACTTGCGCACGGGTTATCCTGGCTTCGCCCACCTGGAGGAGAACCCCATTCCTTATCGCTGGATGTATCCCGACTCCGAGTATCGCTACAACACGGAAAACGTGGAGGAGGCCATCACCCGCCAGTTTGGGGCTAACAACGACCGCACCACGGCCATGCCCTGGTGGCTGAAAGACTAATCGCAAGCTTTTTTCGCATACAACCAAGACCAGACGGAAAGCGCAAGCCTTCCGTCCGGTCTTTCAATTAAGCCAATAACCTACAAAACAGACCAATGAGAACTACGACAAGAATCATCCTTTCCGCCGTGCTCTGCGTGGCGGGATTGCTCGGCGCAAACGCGCAGAGCGTGAGCTTCAACAAAGGCGGCAAGCTGAAAATAGTGCAGTTTACCGATATCCACTGGGTGGCTGGCAAGCCGGAGACCGCGGATGCCGCCGCCAACATGAACCGTGTGCTGGACGAGGAAAAGCCCGACATCGTCATCTACACGGGCGACATCACCACGGGGAAACCTGCCACTGAGGGATTGGACAAAGCACTTGAACCCGTGATAAGGCGAGGGATACCCTATGCCGTCACTTTCGGCAACCACGATGATGAGCAAGACTTGACCCGCCCGCAGCTCTATGAATACATCAAGAGCAAAGAGGGATGCCTCAACGCCAAGACTGAAGGGAGAGATTTCGTCATTACCATCACTGCCCAGGACGGCAAGCAGGCGAAAGCCGCACTCTACGTCATGGACAGCAACGCCTATTCCACCATTGAGGGACTGAAAGGCTATGGATGGTTTCTCCCCGAGCAAATAGCCTGGTACACGCAGACCAGCCACGAGTTGACAGCCTCCAACAGCGGGAAGCCTCTGCCGGCGTTGGCTTTCTTCCATATTCCCCTGCCTGAATACAACGAAGCATCCACCGCGGCAGACAATCCCCTCATAGGACAACGAGGCGAACAAGCATGCTCTCCAGGCATCAACACGGGCATGTTGGCCGCCATGCTGGAGGCCGGAGACGTGATGGGCACGTTCGTTGGACATGACCACGTGAACAACTACGTCACTCCCTGGCATGGCATCCTGCTAGGTTATGGACAGTTCACGGGTGGCAAGACCACTTACACAGACGGGAAAAGAGGCGCACGCGTGATAGAGTTGACCGAAGGAAAGCGCGGCTTCAAGACGTGGATACGCATGAGCGATGGCACGACATGCAACACCGTGACTTATCCAGAGGACTTCATGAAGAAATAACGACCTGTTTCCAAGGACAAGATAAACCATTAAATACATATTATATTATATGAGAAAACTCATTTTCTCCCTGCTGGCCATCTTTTTGGCTGGCGTCATGCCCAGCTGGGCACAAAACCGCGTAGTGGTCATCATGGTGGATGGTTTCCGTTGGCAAGAGCTTTACCATGGAGCGGATTCCACTTTGATAAACAATCCCGAGTTCGGCAACGTAGAGATGATGAAGGCCAAGTTCTGGCGCGCTTCAGCCGATGAAAGAAGAGAGGCCTTGATGCCTTTCACCTGGAGTCACATCTTGAACAGCGGAGTGATGATAGGCAATCGTGACAAAGGCTGCGCCATGAGCGTGACCAACCACATGTGGTTCTCCTATCCGGGCTACAACGAGACACTATGCGGATATGCCGATGACGTGAACATCACGTCGAACGACGCGGTGGACAACCCCAACAAGACAGTTTTCGAGATAGCCAACAACACTCGCCAATATAAAGGGAAGGTGCTCGTATTCGGCAGTTGGGGTCGCTTCATACAGATATTCAACGAGAAGCGCAGCGGACTGGAGGTGAACGCCAACTACCGTCACTCCTTGGCCAAGGAACCCACGGAGCGCGAGCTGTACGTGAACAAGCTGCAAGACTACACGCCTCGCTACTGGGAGGAGGAGCGTTTCGACGTATTCACCCACGAGTTTGCCTTGGAAGCCATGAAGACCCGCCACCCGGAACTGATGTTCGTGGGCTATGGAGACACTGACGAATGGGCGCATGCCGGCAACTATCGCCTCTACCTGGAGGCCGCCAACGACGTGGACAGCTTCATCCGTGAGCTTTGGGAGCAGGCACAGTCAGATCCATTCTACAAAGACAAGACCACCTTCATCATCACTTGCGACCACGGGCGCGGCAGCACCACGGCCACCGACTGGCGCGACCACTATTACAAGGTGCCCAACTCCAACCAGACTTGGTTGATGGCCTTTGGCAAAGGCATCCCTGCCAAGGGCGAGCTCACCGCAGGGGAATACCACAACAACCAAGTGGCCGCCACTATAGCCGCACTACTCGGCATCGACTTCACGCCAAGCCATGAAGGAGCGGGCAAAAAGATAGAGTTTTGACGAGGCGCGCGCTTTCGCCGTCAAGAGAGAAAAAGCCGCATGCAAGCCCATGGAAGCCAGCTCAACATAAGCGCTTCACATGGATTGCATGCGGCATTCATTTATCACTGTGGACGACAAGCGAAAGAGTCGCCACGTGAATCGTCCAGAAAGTGGACTTACCACTTCACAGGTTCTTCCAGTATATTGCCATCAGTGGCATCCTCTTGGGTAAAGGTTCCTCCACGATATTGCACGCACAGCATCACCAAAGGTTCCGCGCCGTTGTTCCTGACAGAACGCTTGCCCTTCGGAGAGACTCTCACCACACTACCCTCTGAGACTGGAAACACCTGGCCGTCTACCTGGAACTCTCCATGTCCACGGAGGAAAAAGTAAAGTTCCTCATGCACGTTGTGTGTATGCAGGAAACCAGTCTCCGTTCCAGGCTGAAATACCTGGAAGGAGAACTCCCCGCCCGTGGCTCCCACGGCAGCTCCACCAAAGACCTTTCCAGGTATTTTCACCTGTGGGCCCAACTCCAGCACATAGTCACCCAGTTCACTCAGTTTGCCTACATTGATGGCGGAAAAGTTTGCCGCCTCGGCCGTTTTCTCAATTTGTCTTGCCATTTCTTTTTGTTTTACTGTATTATACGTATTTTTGGCGATATGCCATAAACCTTCTATCTTCCCGGAAGATGCCGTTCTTCATTCCGACACCGCGAAGATAAAAAGAAATCAGCTAATACACAAGAGGTTACGAGCAAGTCACCAGGTTACCCAAAGGTTACCATTGCTGATAAACAATTACTTGGCATGGCAAAAAAAAAGAAAAAATTGAGATGGGGAGAAAGGTACGTGAATCCATCTCCCCCTCGCCATTCATCAAGGCTGGCTCTCGCCCTCGATATAGTTTTCCATGTAGATTTGCTCCCCATCGAACACGGCATAGGTGAACTGCCATATCCAATCGCCTAAAATCATGAGACGAGTCTTGCGGTTGAGCATCAAGTCCAGCTCTATATGGCGATGGCCATATATAAAGTAATCTATATCTTGGTGGGCTTTCAGATACTCTTTGGTATATCTCACCAAATACTCCTTATCCTCTCCCATGTAGGGAGGTTCCTTGCCATCGATTCTTTTCAACCGGCTGTGCTTGGCCCAATTAAGACCTAAGGCCATGCCCCAACGAGGATGCATGGCGTTGAGCAAACGCTGGCAAACGCGATTGTGGAACATCTTGCGCAACAACTTGAATTTATTGTCAGGATCTCCAAGCCCGTCGCCATGGGCCAAATAGAATACCTTATCACAAATTTCCGTGGTGATAGGCTTGCGGTGAACAATGAGTCCGCACTCCTCCTCCAGATAGCCGTAAGTCCAGATATCGTGGTTTCCCGTGAAGAAGTGCACTTCCACGCCCATGTCAGTCAGCTCGCTCAGCTTACCCAGAAAGCGGGTGTAGCCCTTGGGCACCACATATCGGTACTCGTTCCAGAAGTCGAACATGTCTCCCAGCAGGTAAATGGCCTGTGCCTTATGCTTCACGCTGTCGAGGAAACGCACTAACCTGCGCTCTTGCGTGCGGCGGTGGTCAATGGCCAAAGAGCCCAAATGGGCATCGGAGAGGAAATAAACGTATTTCATGGCTTGTGGTTATATCATTCAAAACCCAATTCCACCCTGGCTTCCTCGCTCATCATGCTTTGATCCCAAGCAGGCTCGAACACCAGGTTGATATTGGCGGCGTTGATGCCTTGCAGGCTTTCCACCTTGGTGCGCACGTCTTCCAGTATGAAGTCGGCGGCTGGGCAAGAGGGAGCGGTAAAGGTCATGTCTATATCCACGGTGTTGTCCTCCTTCACGTCTATCTTGTAAATCATGCCCAAGTCCCATATATTGACGGGAATCTCTGGATCATAAACCGTCTTGAGCACATCCACGATGCGCTCCTCTATCTTCAATTTCTCTTCGGGTGTCATGCTTCTTGTCGTTGTTTCTATACGCGAATATACGACAAAAAAGCGAAACGGCACGCATTTCCCATCAAAAAGGAGGAAAAACACGCATATTCGCGGCTGGCCTCACTGGGCTTTCCTCAGTGCCTGCTCCCTGTAAGCCTTGGGAGACATACCGAAATGCTTCTTCACGTATTTGTCGAAAAACGAGAGATTAGAGAACCCCAGCTCACAGGCTATCTCCTTAATGCTTTTTCGCATATGGTTCATCAAGTAGGCGATGTCCCTCAACACGTACTGGGCAATGATATCGCCCGCCTTTTGCCCGCCCACCTGCTTGCAAACCATGGAGAAATATTTTGGTGTGACATGCAGCCTGTCGGCATAGTAGGCCACGGAACGCGGCCTGGGATAGACAGATTCTATCAAGTCCAGGAAACGCTTGAAAAGCACTTCCCGCGAGGTAAACGGCCTAGGACTATGCTCCATCACCCGTCCCAAGACATTCCGCATGTCGTAAATCAAAGCCTGCACTATAGTGTCTATCACTTTCTTTTCCCTGGCGGAAGAGTACTGCGCCTTGGAACAAAGCAAATCATAATACTGACACAACACCTTGGCCTCTCCCGGCTGGAGATGGCACACAGGATTGTTCTCGAGAAGAAACTTCATGTCCCAGAAGTTTTCCGCAAGCGGAAGTATCCGCTGGATATAGGAAGAAGAGACGCAAAGGCAATGTCCCTGGAAGTCTCCGCTTTTCGGGCCACTACCAATGACACTATGGGGCGGACAAATGAGCAAGTCATTCCTTTTCGCCTCATATCGCTCGCCATTGAACAGCAAAGTTGCCCGCCCCTCTGTGACAAGCGCAATGGTGAACACCTCCAACTGGACGGTGTAGTCAGAAATCCGACTGCCGTCTATGTTGTCGAAGAAAGCCAATTCCCCATCATTGTATATCATGTTGTCCAGGTAGGCCAAGCTGGCCAAGTTCGCTTTTTCCATCTTCTGAATACCTTGTCGCATTACTTATTCGTCTGCAAAGTAACAGAAAAATCCCGTCATTCCATTATTCCAAAAGTATCACATACTATTCCATAAGTGATATTTTGCGGGGCAGGTCTACAGCCTCCCTCCGCAATACTCCATCTCCTCCAATGACGGCCAGCCCGCATCTCTTATTTCCCTCAGGAAAAGGCGGGCACACATCTCCGCGTCATCCCCGGCACGGTGGTGCTGTCCATAGGGTATCTCGAAATGGTGGCAAAGATAGTCCAGGCTATTGCAGCCAAAGTCATAAAGCCTGCGGGCGGCACGCAGGGAACAGTAATAGATGACATCTGGCTTTTCCAGGTCATACAATTCCAGCGAGTGACGGATGCAACTCATGTCGAAAGCGGCATTGTGCGCCACGAGCACGGGACACCGCTTGACATACTCCATGATTTCATTCCACACTTCCGGGAAAGCAGGAGAATTTTCCGTATCGCTTGGATGGATGCCATGGATTTGCGTATTGACATAGAAATACCAATTGCCTGGCGGGCGAACGAGCCAAGAGCGCGTCTCCACCACCTTGCCGTCACGCACCACGCAGATGCCTGCCTCACAGACGGAAGCCCTTCTTCCCGTAGCCGTCTCAAAATCTATCGCGATGAAATTCAATCCTTGCATGACTTCTCCCCCTCGTTCCAAGTATAATTGTTCAACATATTTTGAGCAAAGTTACGCATCTCGTTACGCACCGATTCAGGCTCCAACACTTCTACCTGTTCGCCCATCGCCAACACGCATTGATAGAAATCCAAAGTGGGTTTCAACTGATACTCGAAAAGCGTAGACTCATCATCGCTCTCTATCTCATGTTGCGACTCGTGCAGGGGCAACGTGCGCAGATAATCAGCGAAACTGCCATAGGCCAACAGCACAATGCGCTGAAGAGGCTCGTTGGAAGTGATAACTCCGCAACAACCCTCAAAATAGCGGTTTACGTCAAAGTCCTTATTCATGTGGAAAGTCTTGCCCGTCTCCTGAATATCCTGTATCCGATCAAGCGCATATGTATAATACACATCACCAGGATTGACACCCATCTCCTTATTACGCTCTGAATAATAAGGACTACGAGCCAACACATACCACCTGCGCTTCACCACTTTCAGGCAATAAGGCTCTATCTCGAACGTGCTTGGCTCTGGCTTTCCAAAGCCTTGATGCGTAATGCACAACACTTGATCATACCTCATGGCCTCGGCTATGCGGGTAAGCCAGGTCTGCCCAGAGGGGATGTCCTCAAAGATGATGCGCTCCTCCAGCCGACAATCTACTTGTATTTGGTTCAGCGTGGCATAAGAGCTGACCAGCCAACCCCGCAAGTTGTTTCCCCGCAATCGTTCTGGCTCGTCAATGTAGTAGCGGTAATCATTTTTGCGGTCACACTCGATGTACACGTCAAAAATATCCTTGATCGCGTTGCGGTGATTGTGGAAAGTGCGTAGGGGCATTTCCTCCCCGTAACCCAGTCCGCTTTCTTTCCACAGTTCACTGATTTCCTGGAATGTCAGGCTCTTATACCTGAGAAGGATGTCTATCAACCAGACGTACCGTCCAAAAATATTTGCTGCCATATATAATATGTAATTATCTCAATCATGCGCAATGGCTCTGGCTTTCCATCGTCCTATTGCCACTTGCCTAAACGCGAAGTTACGCGTTAGGTTGTGAAAAATCAAGGCAGATGTGAATAAATTTTTCACATCTGCCTTGATTTTCATCCTTGCCCATTAATATCTTGCCATCATATGTAGACGTGACCATACGAAAAAAGCGTGGAGACTCTTTCGGAATGTTAAAGCAGTGTTAAATATTCTGCATCCTGCAAAATCGCCTGTGTCGGTGAGTATAATTCGCAACAAGATATGCCGTACTTCGGCACATAACAAATAGTATATTCGCGACAAAACAAGAAAGCTATGACACAAAAAAGAGTAGAACTTACCACGACGAGACTTCTCGTCAGGACTCCTGGAGAGAACGATGTCCGCGACATCTTTGCCTTGATGAATGACCGGGAAATAGCGGCAAGCACGGGTTTCCGCCCCATGAGCACCCCTAGTGAGGCGGAAGGGAAAATCCGCAGGGCAATGGCAAACCTCTATATGTTTGGCATTGCGGAGAAAGAGCATCCTGCCCGTATTGTCGGGGTGTTTGAGGTGAATCCACATTGCAAGAACACCACTTCCGGGGAGAAACGCAATTACGAGATTTGCTACTTTCTTCATGAATCAGCCCGTGGCAGGGGCTACATGACAGAAGTAGTGGAAGCGATGAAGCGTTATCTTTTCACGGAACGGGAAGCAGACTCCTTGACCATCGCCGTCTTGCCCAGGAATGACAAATCAAGAAGGGTGGCCTTGAAAAATGGCTTTACCTATGAGGGACTAGAAAAGGAATGCGGGGTTACCTATCTTGACGAGGTAGTGGACTTGGAATACTATACGTTGACAAAAGAGGAATACCTGAATCCCGGCAAGAAGGTGGACAAGGAAAGCGTCCAAATCCTGGAGAAACAGAAATGGATTAACGATGGAGGCATACTTTATCCTATTCCCGGTTATGCCACTTTACTTCCTTGCCCAGGCAGCGGGATATTCCGTATCTATGAGGACACCGTCAAGAGAAGGTTGGGATTAGAGAAAATAGACGAGGCTTTCACTTTCAACTTCAAGATATATGACCTGGATTGCGAGGATATCATCTCTCGGGTCATCAAGACGTGGACATCGGAACAGTTCGCTGAAAGCAACAAAAACCTGGGCGTGATATTCAATGGACTAAAGGGAACGGGAAAAACCATAGCGGCTAAGCTGTTGAGCAACCGTGTCGGATTGCCTGTCATTGTCATCTCCAAGCCTATGGAGGGGATGCTGGAGTTCTTGCAGTCCTTGTGCTTTGAGAGTGTTGTCTTGATAGACGAGGCGGAGAAAACATTTGACGAGGAGCGGGAGACGCTGCTCAAGATGATAGACGGGGTCTATAACAATACCCGCAAACTGTATATACTCACCACCAACAAGCTAACCGTTGACGAGAACCTCTTGGGACGCCCTGGCCGCATTCGATATATCAAGGAATTCGCCAATTTATCCGCCCAGGCCATCAATGACATCATTGACGACAACCTGCGAGACGCTTCCCTGAAGGCAGGCATATTGAAGTTGGTGGACAGCCTGGAGATTTCCACCATTGACATCCTGAAATCCATTATCGAAGAGTGTAACATCATGGGGACGGTTCCCGAAGACCTGATGCTGAATATACCCAGGGCGAAATACAAGATACAGGTTGTTTCCTTTGACAGCTTGGATATCAGCAGACATCAGGAATTGCAAGAGTATATCAAGAGCCGTTTGGCTTATGGCGAAACCGTGGCGGACTGGCTGCGGCAAAGCGTAAAGCCAGACGAAGAGGGGAAGAAGCCCAAAAAGAATCGGGACTTGATAGAAGAGGAGTTTGATTGTAGCGTCGATATAAGGCTGCAAGCCTCGGTGAGCCCGATGATATATCTAGGCCAGCATCTGAGGTACGGCACTGTCAGCGGCGCTCCAGATAAGTATGGCTTCTTCACGCTGGAGTCGGAATGGGAAGGCACTACGCTGTGCTGTGTCGGAGACAATGGTGCCAGGCCTTCCCTTTACAGAGGCAATCTTTTTTAAAGTTTTGATAAATCATGGATAATTATTTACGAACAGAAGAGCTATTGTGTTTGCGAATGCTGGGACTGGCTCCTTCGGAGGTACTCAAAGCCAACTCCGCGTTTTTCAAGCAAGTCATGTCAAGGCATGAACGTGCGGAGGAGTCGTTAAGCAAGGCGACTTCGCTGTTGCGAAGACAGAAGTCGCTGGGCATATATACGTTGCCGTTTTACCATCCGGATTTCCCTGAGAGCCTTAAGAGAATAGGCGATGACTGCCCTCCCTTGATTCACCTTTTGGGGAACAAGGACTTACTGTCCCAGGAAGGTGTTGCCATTATCGGCGCAAGGCAAGCTACGGGCAAAGGACGTGAAGCGGCCTATAAGTGGGGAGTGGATTACGCTAGGCGCGGGAAAGTGGTGATTAGTGGCTTGGCCTTAGGATGTGATACTGCCGCCCACCAAGGTTGTTTGGCGGGGAAAGGGTATACCATCGCGATAGTCGCCTCGGGATTGGACATCACGCATCCTAGAGAAAATATTCCTCTGCAGGAACTGATTCTCAATAGTGGCGGATTACTTTTGTCGGAGCATGTCATTGGCGTTAAAGCCAATCCCACTCGTCTGGTAGCCCGCAATCGACTGCAAGCGGCATTGTCACAAAAGGTCATCGTGGCGCAATGTCCCGCAAGAAGTGGAACGATGCATACTGTGCGCTTCGCGAGAAAGTACGGGAAAAAGATATACGCGGTTCAATACGATCGGTATGACGAAATGAGTTCTGGCAACGAATACCTCATTAAGGAGGGCATGGCCTCCCCGCTATAAGAACGGCATGGCATGAAACGGGCAGTCTGCGATATTTTTCATGGTTTTCCTTGGTATGTTCAACCTTTTTCGCTATATTTGCGAGCGAGAACAAGGCATATGTTTAACGCAAAAAAGGAGGTAAGTAACAGACTGAAGAAATCCTAGACATATTGCAAGCGACTTGTAGGCAAGTCATTTGGCTTAGTTGAATCTGGTACATTTTGCTTTTGCTCCAAATGATAAGTCGAAAGGTTGGTTTGTACCCTGCAAAGGGCGCAGACTGCTTTTCCTTATTTGAGCAAAGGGTTTACCAGAACCTAACTAAGAGAATGAGCGAAAAGATCAGGCTGTGTCCTTTCTTTTTTGCTTCATTTTCGAAAAGAACAAGATGGTATAAACCTTAAAAGCCTAGAACATGGATTATAAATTGGAATACATGGAACGTCTGTTTGCCAAGATAAGCAAGAAAAAGACGGAGTCCTATGTCATAAGCAGAATATGGCATCAGTTGGACGATGACCGTGTGAAGTTTGTCGTCCAACAATACGTTAGAATAGATAAAGGCAAATACGCACTAGCCGACTTGTATCTGCCTCAACTCAACCTCTTCATAGAGGTCAACGAGCCTTTCCACGAGGACAATATCGAAAGAGATAAGTTGCGTAATGAGAAAATAGAGGATATCACGCATTCGGAACTTCATCCTATAGTCTGTGGATTCAAGACCAAAGGCAAGGACGGGAAAGAGGTAATCCATTGGAAACCTTTGGACGAGATTCATCGCCAAATAACAGATGTAGTTTCGCTCATTAGACAACGCGTTTCGGAACTCGGAGAAAACTTCAAACCTTGGGACGACGTGAGCACCCTTTCCGTGGAATACCACCGAAACAAAGGCTATCTGAAAGTGGAAGACAACGAATGCCTGCGCACTGTGGATGATATCGCCGCGGTATTCGGGACCAAACCTAAGCATCGTGGTTTCCTGCGAGCTTCTGGCGCAGCTGTCCCAAACAAGAAAGGCTGGATTATATGGTGGCCGAACACCAACCATACCCGTTGGCGCAATGAGCCGTCGCCAGATGGTATGCACATCTACGAATATCCAACCGAGGAGAACAAGTCTATCACCCAAGTGGAGCATCTCAAGCAATGGCTTGCTGCTCCCGAGGAAACCAGGGTCACTTTCTTGCGTTCGGAAGATGACCTGGGCTTCTGTTTCTATCGCTTTGTGGGTGTATTCCGGCTTAACCGAGACAAATCAATACGTGAGAATAAATGTGTCTGGGAGCGTGTCTCGGATACGTATCAACTTAATGTTTAACTTCTTAAAATCTTAAAACTATGGCTTACGCATTTAAAGTGACAGCTAAACAAAGTATTGGTGGAAAAATTGCAAAAGGCATGAGTGTACAGTGTGTTGAACAAAACACGAACGCACCACAGCTTAAAACAATTTTGGAGGCCTTCAAGACTCAATTAGGCATTGAGATAAAAGGCATTTCGGTTTCTACTTCATATTTTACAGTGGAAAGGCTGAAATAGGCAGTCTTTAGAGTTAAAGTGAGGAGGTGCTATTGTATCTCCTTGCTTTTATATGCAAAAGATGGTATGTCAAAAATAGATATGCCATCTTTTGTTTTTATTCTCAATAATAGCTAAACCTTAATTATACAAAATCTTTTGTGCAATAAATAGTTATGTGGAAGTTAATACTACTGATATTGAAAGTCAGTACTACTGAAATCAAATATCAGTAGTACTGAAATTGAAAAGCAGTAGTACTGACTTTTTTGGGCAAAAGCCATAGCCGTGACGGGGCTATGGGCAAGCTCGCGGAAGCGAGGCAAACGGTTCCCGCCAAGGGTGCAATTTCCACGCTTTCGGAAAACAAGTTATTTTGCCTAGCAATTCAAGTTGTTTTGGTCAGCGAAACAACTTATTTTCCTCTTCAAAATAACTTGTTTTCATCATCAAAACAACTTAAATTCCAAAAGAGCATGCGCACAGCGCACGTTTGGGCAGAAGGCGACGAACGCGAATTGTGCCAGTCCGCAAATTCCAGGCACCTGGCGGAGCGTGAAAAAAGTCAACGGGAAGCGGGCGAAAGGGCTAGAGCTGCCCTTCCTCCATGTAGGAATAATAGCCGCTCTCGGCTACGACCACGTGGTCAAGGAAGTAAAGGCGCATGAGGTCACAGGCTTTCTTCACGCGCTGGGTCAGTTGGTTGTCCGCCCCACTGGGGTGCGGGTTGTCACTGGGATGGTTGTGACAGAGAGCCACCACGGTGGCATTGCACAGCAAGGCCTCCTTGATGATGACGCGCACGTCTACGGAAGTCTCCGTAATGCCGCCATGGGAGATGCGTTTGCGCTTGATTACCTTGTAAGACTGGTTCATCAAGACTATCCAGGCCTCCTCCACGCTGAGGTCTTGCATCTTGGGCAGCATGTATCGGTAAATGTCTTGGGCGGAAGTGAGAGCCACGCGCTCCGCGGGCTTTTGCGCCGCCCGCCGCTTTCCCAGCTCGCAAGCGGCCAGGATAGTGACAGCCTTGGCCAGTCCTATGCCCGAATAGTCCATAAGTTCCTCTATGGTGAGCTTGCCCAGGGTATTGAGATTGTTGTCGCAGTCGCTCATCACCCGCTTCATCAACTCCACGGCGCTCTCCTTGGCACTGCCGGAACCGATGAGGATGGCCAACAACTCCGCGTCGGAGAGAGCCTCGGCACCCAGCCGCTCCAGCTTCTCCCGCGGCCTGTCGTCCAGTGCCCATTGGGGAATGGGAAGTTTCTCGCTCATCACGGCTTACTGGTAGAAGTTTTTCTCGTAGGCGCTGAACTCGGCCTTTCCCCTGACGCAACGCCTCCACCAGGCTTGCAGGAAACCGCAGCCATAGCCCGTGAGCTGGATAAAGGCGGCGGCGATGGAAAGGAGGCCTATCTTGGGACTTCTCTCCTTGACGGAAGCGTCGAGAAAAACTATCAGGGCGTAAAACAAGAGTGGCAACAAGGGCCATGGAGCGCATAAGACAAGAGCCAACAGCAACAGCGCGGCAACGCCCACGGTGAAGACCATGGGCAGCAAATGCACCAGCTTAAGACTGTCGGGATACTTCTTGTAAAGGTTGATACGGGCGATGCCGCTATTGAAGACTTGCCGCCAAAACTTGCGGAAGTCCGTGCGACGCTTGTGCCATACCCATGCCCCGGGGAAGAGACGGCAATGGCATCCCGCCTGGAAGATACGGATAGAGAAGTCGATATCCTCCCCGAAGCGCATACGGGAGAAGCCGCCCAGGCGCAAGTATACGTCACGGCGGATGCCCATATTGAAGGAACGGGGATAAAACTTGTCCAGCTTCTTCTTGCCACCGCGTATGCCGCCCGTGGTGAAGAAGGAGGTCATGGAGTAAGAGATGGCTTTTTGGATATCGGTAAACGAGGGATGGGAACAATCAGGCCCGCCAAAGGCGTCGGCGGGCTGTCGTTCCAATTCCTCACTGATAGCCTTCAGGTATCCAGGGGGCACCACCACGTCGCTGTCCAATATCAGGAGATATTCCCCCTTGGCTCTCTCCGCTCCGTAGTTACGGCTCTGCCCTGGCCCCGAGTTAGGCTTTTCATAATAGCGCAGTTCCATCCGTCCGGCATAACGCTGGCAGACATCCCCGCAGGGAACCTGGCTGCCGTCCTCCACGACGATGACCTCGAAGTCCTTCTCCTCTTGGTGGAGAAGGCTCGCCAAAAGCTCGTCTACCTCGTCGGGGCGGTTGTATACCGGAACGATGATAGAATATTTCATCCCGTGGGATTACTCAGTTACACGACCCAGATAGCTGCCGTCGCGGGTGTCTACCTGAATGGTCTCGCCCTCGTTGACGAAAAGGGGCACGCGCACGGTGGCTCCGCTCTCCAGGGTGGCGGGCTTGGTGGCGTTGGTAGCGGTATTTCCCTTCACGCCAGGTTCGCTGTGGGTAATCTTCAAGGTGGTCTTCACGGGCATCTCGGCCAACAGGATGGTGCCATCGGAAGTATCGGTCACCACTTCCACCACGTCGCCTTCCTTCATGTATTCAACGCCCGTGATGAGATGCTTGGCGATAGGTATCTGCTCAAAGGTCTCCTGGTTCATGAAGATGTAACCCGTGGGATCCTCATAGAGATATTGATAAGGGCGACGCTCCACGCGAACGTCCTCCAGCTTGAAGCCAATCTGGAAGGTGCGCTCCAGTACGCGGCCGTCGGCTACGTTCTTCAACTTGGTGATCATGACAGTGTTGCCTTTGCCTGGCTTCCTGTGCTGGAAGTCGATACAAGTCCAAATCTTGCCATCCATGCGGATGCAAGTGCCGATTTTGATTTCTTGTGAGTTGATCATAATGTTATCTATGCTATATGTTTATATGTAATAGACGCTTGCCAAAAAGCCTTGAAAGCGGGTGCAAATTTACCGCAAATTCTCCAAAACACAAAGCAAAAGCCACAAAAACGTAAATATTTCAGCTAAATTTACGGGTTTTCTTTGTTGTTTCGAAAAATATGCGTAATTTTGCAGCCCAAATGGAACCGCCGAGAGGCTTCCATGAAGACAGCCATTAATAATTAAACGATACATATAATAAGATGAAAAGAACATTTCAGCCCCACAATCGCCGTCGGGTCAACAAGCATGGTTTCCGCGAGCGTATGTCGACCAAGAACGGTCGCCGAGTATTGGCTTCTCGCCGTGCGCATGGCCGCAAGAAGTTAACCGTTTCCGACGAGCATCACGGAAAATAATCCGACGCGAAAAGGCCTTCAGGCCACAAGTCATAGGGCAGCAGAGAAGAATCTTTGCTGCTTTTTGTTTGTTTTTCACTCTTTTCTTTCCAGTGTCAAGCGAAATGATTACCTTTGCGAAATAATATGAGCAAATGACACCATCTGAGTTTTTCAACAAGTTCAAAAGTTGGTTCCTCTGGGGAAACCTGTTGGCGATGGCGCTGGTGATAGTGCTGTTGAGCGTGGGCGTAAAGTTCGGACTGGATCTCTACACGCATCACGGAGAGGAAGTGATAGTGCCTAACGTGCTGCGAAAGTCTTCCACAGACGCCCAGCGACTGCTCACCCAAGCAGGCCTCAACGTGATGGTAGTAGACACGGCTTATGCCAAGACCATGCCCGAGGACTGCGTATTGCAGCAAGTGCCTGACGGAGGAGCGAAGGTGAAATCTGGCCGCACCATCTATCTGACGGTAAATTCTTCCCGCACACCTACCCGCACCATCCCTGACATTATAGACAACAGCTCTTTGCGCGAGGCTATGGCCAGGCTGACAGCTATGGGATTCAAGGTGGGCAACCCCGTGTTCGTGACTGGAGAAGCCGACTGGGTGTATGGCATCTTGGTAAACGGACGCCACGTGAACGCTGGAGACAAGGTGCCCGTGGAAGCGACTCTTATCATACAGGTAGGAAATGGGGAAATAGCCACTGAAGACTCCGTGGCCTACGTAGAGCCTGTATACGAGGGAGAGAGCGAGGAACAAGGTGGCATCATCATGGGAGCTGACGGAGGAGAAGATGACTTCGAGGTGGTGGAAGGCACCCAAGGGGAGGCAACCACGATAGAATAAAAGCCCCTTACACATATTATATATTATGGTATACGATAGCATTGACATAGACGAGGAATTGGAGCAAGACGGGATGGAAAACTTGCCCGCCGAAGGAGATGAGCAGGGGCTCTACGAACACTGGAAAGTGGAAGTGGATCCAGGGCAGGCTTCCGTGCGCATAGACAAATTCTTGGCCGAGCGCAACCCCCACTCCAGCCGCAATCGCATACAGGCAGCCGCCGAGGCGGGTTATATCCATGTCAACGGGAAGCCCGTGAAAAGCAACTACAAAATAAGACCCAACGATGTCATCACGCTAATGCTGGACAGGCCAAAGCACGACACGAGCATCGTGGCGGAAGATATTCCGCTGGACATCGCCTATGAGGACGACCAACTGATGGTGGTCAATAAGCCCGCGGGAATGGTGGTTCATCCCGGAGCGGGCAATTTCACGGGCACGCTTATCAACGCCGTGGCCTGGCACCTGAAAGATTTAGCCTCCTTTGATCCCAATGACCCCGAGGTGGGACTGGTACACCGCATAGACAAAGACACCAGTGGATTGTTGGTGGTGGCCAAGACCCCGGAAGCCAAGACCAAACTGGGCAAACAGTTTTTCGAGAAAAACACCCATCGCTGTTATCACGCTTTGGTATGGGGGCACTTCACCGAGAAAGAAGGACGAATAGAAGGCAATATCACCCGGGATCCCAAGGACAGACTGCGCATGACCGTAACTTCTCCCGACAGCGGCATAGGCAAGCCCGCCGTCACGCACTACCGAGTGTTGGAACGCTTTGGATACACCACACTGCTGGAATGCGTTTTGGAGACTGGACGAACCCACCAAATAAGAGCCCACATGAAACATATAGGGCATCCCTTATTCGGTGACGAGCGTTATGGAGGAACCGAGATACTGCGTGGCCAGAGAAGCAGCACCTACAAGGCTTTCATACAGAATTGCTTCAAGCTATGTCCCCGTCAAGCCTTGCACGCCAAGACCTTGGGATTTAAGCATCCCGCAACGGGAGAGCAAATGGACTTCGACAGTCCACTACCCTCAGACTTCGCCGCTTTGCTAGATAAGTGGCGGGCATATATCAAGGGAACGACACAAGACACTTTCGCTGAATAATACACCTTATTTGAGAGATAATGGAAAACCAAAACAGGACAATAGCCATCGTTTGCGGTGGTGACTCTTCAGAGCATGATGTCTCCTTGCGCTCCGCACAAGGGCTCTACTCTTTCTTCGATAAGCAAAAGTATAACGTATACGTGGTAGACGTGAAAGGAACGGACTGGCACGTAGACTTGCCCAATGGGGACATAGCCCCCATCGACAAGAACGACTTTTCATTCATGCTAGACGGGAAGCGCGTCTATTTTGACTACGCCTATATCACCATCCATGGTGCCCCTGGGGAAAATGGAGTGATGCAGGGATACTTTGACCTCATCCACCTGCCTTACTCCACTAGCGGGGTATTGGTGGAGGCATTGACTTTCAACAAGTACGTGCTCAACAATTACCTGCGTTCCTTTGGCGTGAAAGTGGCCGACAGCATCCTTTTACGCCGCGGCGACACTTATGACGAGCAAGAGATAGAACAGCGTATTGGCATGCCTTGCTTCGTGAAGCCCGCCGCCGATGGCAGCAGCTTTGGCGTATCAAAGGTGAAGAACGCCGACCAACTGGCTCCAGCCTTGAGAGTGGCTTTCATGGAGAGTGACGAGGTGATGGTGGAAAGCCTATTGCAAGGCACCGAAATATCTCAAGGCGTCTATAAGGTAAAAGGGAAAAGCGTAGTGCTACCCGCTACCGAGGTTGTAACCAATAATGAGTTCTTTGACTACGACGCCAAATACAACGGACAAGTAAAGGAGATTACACCAGCCCGCCTTAATCCAGAGACCGCACAGCGAGTGGCAGAGGAGACCAGCAAGATTTACGACTTACTTCACGTGAACGGCATCATCCGGGTGGACTATATTATCTCAAAGGATGCCAATGGCGACGATGTCATCAACATGCTTGAAGTAAACACCACACCAGGCATGACCGCCACCAGCTTTATACCCCAACAAGTGAAAGCCGCGGGACTGGACATGGGCACCGTGCTCGCCGAGATAGTGGAGAACCAGTTCTAGTCTACACATTATTTATATATAGAAACCCAACCTTAGCACCTACCATCCATGACTATACCACAAGAGTTTGACGAGATACGCCCTTTTGAGGCGGAAGATTTGCCCGCGGCATTCGAGCGGCTAAGTCAACAAACACAGTTCCAAGCCGTATTGGCTTACATCTATCCCCATGTGCCTTTCCAAGCCTTGATGGAAAAGATGAAAAACTGCCATTCAGGCCTGGAGTTCCAAAAGACTTTCTGCTACGACTTCATCAATGAGTTGCTGGCAAAGGCCGCCAAGCAATGTGATATGTGTTGCGACGCATTGGACATCAATGGTCGCTACACCTTTATCAGTAACCACCGTGATATCGTGCTCGACTCCGCACTGCTCTCCAAGTTCCTTTTAGACGCGGGATTCTCAACTACTTGCGAAATAGCCATAGGCGACAATCTCTTGGCCCTGCCTTGGGTAAAAGACTTGGTGAGAGTCAACAAATCGTTTATCGTGGAAAGGGGATTGCCCATGAGGCAGATGCTATCCGCCAGCAAGCGACTTTCTGGATACATGCATTTCGCCATCAACAAAAAGCATGAGAATATATGGATAGCCCAACGGGAAGGAAGGGCAAAGGACAGCGATGACAGAACACAGGAAGCCGTGCTTAAGATGATGGCCATGAGTGGTGAAGGAAGCGTGGTGGAAAGACTGATGGAACTCCACCTGGCTCCTCTCAGCATCAGCTATGAATATGACCCCTGCGACTACTTGAAAGCAAAAGAGTTCCAACTGAAGAGGGATATTCCAGGATGGAAGAAGTCCGCGGCCGATGATGTGTTGAGCATGAAGACGGGCATCTTAGGATACAAGGGCAATATACATTACCACGTGGCTCCCTGCATAGACAACTTCTTGGCCAATATAAATCCCGCTACGCCCAAGGCAGATCTATACATGATTATCGCCAAACATATTGACCAAGAGATACATCGCCACTATCGGCTTTATGCCAATAATTACGTGGCGATCGACCTCTTGGAAGGCACCGATACCTATGCCTGCCATTATACACAGGAAGAGAAGGAGGCCTTCGAGAAATACGTTGAAGAGCGAATTGACATGGTGGACTTGGAGAACAAGGATAACACGTTCTTAAGAGAGCGCATCCTTACCATGTATGCCAATCCCGCACGCAACTATCTCTTGGCCACTCATCGAAAGTAGGTCGCCTATATACATATTATATATATAATAAAAAGCGACATGCGAAACTCGCCAAAGATACCTTCAGGATACAAAATGCCCGCAGAATGGCATAGGCAAAGCGGCATCCAGCTGGCATGGCCCCAGGCAGGAATGGACTGGCAGCCCTATCTGGAAGAGATTAGGCAAACTTACCTGGAGCTGATAGAAGCCATCACGCCTCACGAGCCCGTGCTGCTAGGCACGGAAGACATCAAGGCTACCCGCCAATACCTCTCCACCTATTTAAGCGAAGAGACGCTGAGGCAGGTAAGATTGGCAGAGTGTCCACACAATGACACTTGGGCCAGGGATTTTGGCATGATTACCCTGCTCAACGAAGAGGGGCAACCATTATTGTTGGACTTTCGTTTCAACGGATGGGGGGAGAAATTCCACGCTGAACTGGACAACCTCTCCAGCGAGCGTTACTTCGCCCAAGAACTTTTATATGGTCACCGAGTGGATTGTTTGGACTTGATCTTGGAAGGAGGCAGCATAGAAAGCGATGGGCATGGAACCATCTTCACCACGGCGCAATGTTTGTTGGCCCCCAACAGGAACCAGCCTCTCACCCAAAATGACATAGAGCGGGAATTGCTCTACAGGCTAGGCGCGCGACGAATAATCTGGCTCCATCATGGCACACTCATAGGAGACGATACCGACGGGCACATAGACACCACAGTGCGCACGGCTCCCAATGACACTTTGCTTTACGTGAAATGTGAGGATACGGCAGACCCGCAATATGAAGACTTCCTTGCCTTAGAGAGAGAACTGCGACAATTGCGAAACCTGGAAGGGAAGCCCTATCGGCTAATCCCCCTTCCCATGCCAAAGGAAATTCACTTCAATGGGGAACGCCTGCCTGCCACCTACGCCAACTTCCTGGTAATCAATGGAGCCGTCATCGTGCCTGCCTATGGACAACCAGACCATGATACCCTGGCTATGGAGCGCGTCGCGGAAGCATTCCCTGGCAGGCAGATAGTGGGTGTCGACGCGCAAATCATCGTGCGGCAGCACGGCTCTATACATTGCCTTACCATGCAATACCCCGTAGGCGTATTGCGCATATAAGCTTTCTACACATATTATATATATCATGGAGAAAATCATCAAACTGGGCTATCTGCAACAACACAATACCGCTTCCAAGGAAGACAATACGCGGAGGCTAGCCGAAGGCATCTCGGATTTAGCCAAGCAAGGAGCCAATCTCATCGTGTTGCAAGAATTGCACAATACACTCTACTTCTGCCAAGAAGAGAATGTCAACTACTTCGATCTGGCAGAACCCATCCCCGGACCCAGCACATCGCTTTACGCAGACCTGGCACGCGAGCATAGCGTGGTTATCGTCACCTCGCTTTTCGAACGCAGAGCGGCGGGGCTCTATCATAACACCGCGGTTGTAATAGACTCTGACGGCTCCATAGCGGGGAAATACCGCAAGATGCACATCCCTGATGATCCCGCTTACTACGAGAAGTTCTATTTCACCCCTGGCGACCTGGGCTTTCATCCCATCCCCACCTCACTGGGCAAGTTAGGAGTGCTCGTTTGTTGGGACCAGTGGTATCCCGAGGCCGCCAGGCTGATGGCCCTGCAAGGAGCGGAGATACTCATCTACCCTACGGCCATAGGCTACGAGAGCAGTGACACCATAGAAGAACAGCAACGACAGAGAGAGGCGTGGACAACCGTAATGCGAGGACACGCCGTTGCCAACGGACTGCCCGTGATAGCCGTCAATCGAGTGGGACACGAGCCTGACCCCAGCAACCGCACGGGTGGCATACAATTTTGGGGAAGCAGTTTCGTGGCCGGGCCACAGGGAGAAATAATATGCCGCTCCTCTGACAACGAGGAAGACCTTCGGCTAGTAGAGCTAGACTTGGGACATGGGGAAAACGTAAGACGCTGGTGGCCTTTTTTGCGCGACCGCCGCATAGAGGAATATGGCGATATTACCCGGCGTTTTATCGACTAGCCATACGCCAAGACGCCACATCCCAAGACAATGGTCTCATGGGGAAACACCATCAATCGCCACTCCTGGCCCATGCCAGGGGTGGCGATTTTCTCGGGCAGACGGCGGGGAGGAGCGGCAGGCTTGCCAGCCAGGCCGCTTTCACGCGCCTACAGGATGGATGACAGCCAGGATGGATAAGGGTCGCCGTGACCCGTCGCGAAGGGTATCAGATACCCTTGAAAATACCCCACGAGTGACCCACCGCGATACCCCACGAGTGACCCATCATGATACCCCACGAGTGACCCATCGCGATACCCCACGAGTGGGGTAAGATTGATACCCATACAAGGGTATCGGGGAACACCCATATAAGGGTATTGGGGAACACCCATACATGGGTATTGGGGAGCACCCATACAAGGGTGTTAACGATACCCCTTGACAAGAGCCTTCAACTACCTCAAATCATACAAAAACCTGCTATTTATCGTGAGTTCGACGAATTCCACTTTATGCGCGCAGCCCTGTTATTGCCAAACTGTAGAGACGCATTCTTGCGTCTCAGCCAGCTGCCAAGTCTTCGCGATTGGCGATTTTATTCGGCAATCTTGCTTGCCGAGACGCAAGAATGCGTCTCTACAACTTTTCGTCGAACTTGCGTTATTTATGCAAATATATTTGTGTATTCGCAAGAAAAAGCGTATATTTGCGACCGAAATCGTATAAATATGCACTTATGAGAGAGAAGAGCAGCAGACTGGAAGCCTTGAGAGAGCTGATAGCGGGCAGGGAATTAGCTAGCCAGGAAGAGGTGCTTAAAGCCCTAAAGCCATTGGGGTACAAGCTGACACAAGCCACGCTGAGCCGCGATCTCAGGCAACTGAAGGTCGTGAAGCAACACGTGGGCAAAGGGAAATACAGGTATGTGTTGCCTCCCGAGACTAACTATCGGCGCGTCAGCTCCATCGAGCATGGAGGACTGCTGCAAGCTCCTGGCTTCCGCTCCATCCACTTCTCTGGCAATATGATAGTGGTGAAGACCCGTCCGGGACACGCCAGCAGCATCGCCTATAACATAGACAACGCCGATGTGCCCCAAATCTTGGGAACCATCGCCGGCGATGACACTATCTTCATGGTGAAGAAAGATGGCGTGACAGAAGAAGAGGTAATCAATGGGCTTAACAAGGTGATGCCCATCGCGAGATGAAACACATACAATAATATATTATAATACGGAAATGGAAGAAATCAAAGTAGTAGTGGCTGACCCATCGCACGAGAAGTACGTGGACACCATACTGGAAACCATCGCCGAAGCGGCGAAGGTAAGAGGAACAGGTATCGCCAAGCGCACCCACGAATACCTGGCCACGAAGATGAGAGAAGCCAAAGCGGTAATCGCGCTGCAGGGCGACCGCTTCGCTGGCTTCAGCTACATCGAGACCTGGGGGAACAAACAATACGTAACCACTTCAGGACTCATCGTCCATCCCGACTTCAGGGGACTTGGACTGGCCAAACGCATCAAGGACGTGACGTTTACCCTGGCCCGCAAGCGATGGCCACACGCGAAAATATTCTCGCTCACCTCCGGCTCGGCAGTGATGAAGATGAACACCCAATTGGGATACCATCCCGTCACCTTCAACGACCTGACTGACGACGAGTCTTTCTGGAGGGGATGCGAAGGATGTATAAACGTGGACGTGCTCCATCGCACTAATCGTAAATATTGCATCTGCACGGCCATGCTCTTTGACCCAGAAGAGAAGTTGCCCGCCAAAATACCCCAAGAGGTAATGGATCGTATCAGGGCTATAGACGGAGACGGGAAGTAACAGCATATCATCATAAATATAAACACAAAACAAAGGAGACTTATCAATATGGGAAAGAAGAAAGTTGTAGTGGCCTTCTCAGGGGGACTGGACACCTCCTACACTGTGATGAAACTGGCCAACGATGGATATGAAGTATATGCGGCGTGCGCCAACACGGGCGGTTTCAGCCCCGAGCAGCTGAAAACCAACGAGGAGAACGCCTATAAATTGGGCGCCAAGGAATACGTGACACTCGACGTGACCAAGGAATACTATGACAAGTCATTGAAATACATGATATACGGCAACGTGTTGCGCAACAATTGCTACCCTATCTCCGTATCGTCTGAGCGCATCTTCCAGGCTATTGCCATCGCGCGTTACGCCAAGGAAATAGGAGCCGATGCCATTGCCCACGGCAGCACTGGGGCGGGCAACGACCAGATACGATTCGACATGACCTTCCTGGTGATGGCCCCGGGAGTGGAAATCATCACCCTCACCCGCGACCAAGCCCTAAGCCGCAAGGAGGAAGTGGACTATCTAAACGACCATGGCTACTACGCAGACTTCACCAAACTGAAATACTCCTACAACGTGGGCATCTGGGGCACCAGCATCTGCGGTGGCGAGATACTTGACTCCGCGCAAGGGCTGCCAGAGGAGGCTTACCTGAAGCATGTCACCAAGCAGGAGGAAAGCCTGCTGCGCATCACCTTCGAGAAGGGAGAGATCGTAGCCGTCAACGACGAGAAGTATGACGACAAGGTAGCGGCCATACAGAAGATAGAGGAAATAGGGGCGGCCTACGCCATAGGCCGCGATTGCAACGTGGGTGACACCATCATCGGCATCAAGGGACGCGTGGGTTTCGAAGCCGCGGCTCCCAAGCTCATCATTGAGGCTCACCGGCTATTGGAAAAGTATACCCTAAGCAAATGGCAACAATACTGGAAGGACCAAGTGGCCAACTGGTATGGCATGTTCTTGCACGAGAGCCAGTACCTGGAGCCCGTCATGCCCGATATCGAGGCCATGCTCACCTCCTCGCAACGCCACGTGAATGGTACCGCCATCTTGAAGTTGCGCCCATTGGGCTTCGAGACCGTGGGCGTGGAATCCCCCGATGACCTGCTGAAGAGCAAGCTCGGAGAGTATGGCGAGATGCAGCACGGATGGACCGCCGAGGAGGCCAAGGGATTCATCAAGGTAAGCTCTACCCCACTGAGAGTCTACTACGGCATCCACCCAGACGAGAAACGATAACCCCGCGTGTGTAACGAGACAAACGGAACGACTATGGACGTGAAGAAGAGACTCACCCTGTCGAGGGACAGGAAGATAGCCGGCGTGTGTGGCGGGATAGCCGAGTGGCTCGGCGTGGACCCCACCGCCGTGAGAGTGGCCTACACCCTGCTCACGCTGTTCACAGCGTTCAGCGGAGTGGTGGTATACATCGTGCTGTGGATCGTCATGCCTAAAGAGGAGGGCGGCGTATGGCAGTGAGGGTAGGAATACTGGGAGCGGCCGGCTATACAGGCGGAGAGCTGATCAGGCTGCTGATAAACCACCCAGAAGCGCAGATAGTCTTCGCCAACTCCGAGAGCAACGCGGGCAACCTGGTGGCCGACGTGCATGAAGGGCTCTACGGGGATACCGACCTGAGGTTCACCGCCGAGATGCCCTTCGAGGAAGTGGACGTTGTCTTCTTCTGCTTCGGCCACGGCAAGAGCGAGGCCTTCCTCAAGGAGCACGAGGTGCCCCAGAGAGTGAAGATCATCGACCTGGCGCAAGACTTCCGCCTGGCGGGCAAGTGGCTGGAGACACAACACCCCACGCCCGAGGCCCACGACTTCGTCTACGGACTGCCGGAAATCAACAGGGAGCGCGTGGCGAAAGCCCTGCACGTGGCCAACCCGGGATGCTTCGCCACCTGCATACAACTGGGACTGCTGCCCGCCGCCAAGATGCGGCTGCTGAGCGAGGACGTGGCCGTAAACGCCATCACGGGCAGCACCGGGGCGGGGCAAAAGCCAAGCGCCACCACCCACTTCTCTTGGCGAGAGGGAAACATGAGCGTCTACAAGGCGTTCCAGCACCAGCACGTGCCAGAGATAAGGCAAAGCCTAAGCCAGGTGCAGGGCCACCTGGAAGCCTCCATCGACTTCATCCCCTACCGCGGAGACTTCGCCCGCGGCATCTTCGCCACCGAGGTCATCAAGACCCAGGCGCCACTGGAGGAAATCGTGGAAGGATACAAGGCGTTCTACCGGCATGAGCCATTCACTCACTACGTAGACAAGCCGCTGGACCTGAAGCAAGTGGTGAACACCAACAAGGCGCTCGTGCACTGCGACAAGCATGGCGACAAGCTGCTCGTCACCTGCTGCATAGACAACCTGCTGAAAGGAGCCGTGGGCCAGGCCGTGGAGAACATGAACATCATGTTCGGCCTGGACGAGACCACGGGGCTCAGGCTGAAGCCGAGCGCCTTCTGACAGCGACCAAACATTAACCCAAGACACTATCAAGACATGAAACTATTCGACGTATATCCCCTTTACGACATCAACGTGGTGAAGGGAAAAGGATGCAAGGTATGGGACGACAAGGGACAGGAATACCTGGACCTCTACGGCGGGCACGCCGTCATCAGCATAGGGCACTGCCACCCGCACTACGTGGAGAAGGTAAGCCAGCAGCTCCAGCGGCTGGGCTTCTACAGCAACTCCGTCATCAACACCCTGCAAGTGGAGCTGGCCGAACGGCTGGGGAAGGCCTGCGGATATGACGACTACCAGCTCTTCCTCATCAACTCCGGCGCGGAGGCCAACGAGAACGCCCTGAAGCTGGCCTCCTTCCAGAACGGCCGCAAGCGGGTGCTGGCCATACGGAAGTCCTTCCACGGGCGCACGTCGCTGGCCGTGGAGGTGACCGACAACCCCAAGATAGTGGCCCCCATCAACGACTGCCAGCACGTCACCTTCCTGCCCATCAACGACCTGCCCGCCTGGGAAGCCGAGCTGAGGAAGGGCGATGTCTGCGCCTGCATCATAGAGTGCATACAGGGCGTAGGGGGCGTGGGCATGCTCACCCCCGAGTTCGCCCAGGGGCTGAGCCAGGCCTGCCAGGAACACGGAGCCGTCCTCATCTGCGACGAGATACAGTGCGGATATGGCCGCAGCGGCAAGTTCTTCGCCCACCAGTGGCTGGGCATCCGCCCCGACATCATCACCATGGCCAAGGGCATCGCCAACGGCTTCCCCATGGGAGCCGTGCTCATCTCGCCGCGGTTCACGCCCGTCTACGGACAGCTGGGCACCACCTTCGGAGGCAACCACCTGGCCTGCTCCGCCGCGCTGGCCACGCTCGACGTGATGGAGAGCGAGGGACTGGTGGAGAACGCCCACCTGGTGGGGGACTACCTGATGGACGAGCTGAGGGAACTGCGGCAGCGCACCCGCCACATCACCGAGCTGAGAGGCCGGGGACTGATGGTGGGCGTGGTGCTGGACGTGCCTCACAAGGAAGTGCGCTCCAAGCTCATCCACGAACAGCACTGCTTCACGGGATGCGCCGGCACCAACGTGCTGCGCGTCCTGCCGCCCCTCTGCCTGAGCCAGGGAGAAGTGGACGAGTTCATCAAGCGGCTGGAGACCGTGCTCAACGAGCTGTAGGGCATACGCCCAACGCTGGCTCGCGCCCCTCGCGTGACCTCTCGAGATACCCCACGAGTGACCCCCTGAGGTACCCCACGAGTGACCCACCGAGATACCCCACGAGTGACCCACCGAGATACCCCACGAGAGACCCCTTGAGGTACCCCACGAGTGACCTACCGAGATACCCCACGAGTGACCCACCGAGGTACCCCACGAGAGACCCACCGAGATACCCCACGAGTGACCCCTTGAGGTACCCCACGAGTGACCCACTCCACGCCCTGCCGCCAAGCCCGCCACGTGGCAGAACGCCACTTTCCCCGGCCAAAGCTTGCCAGATAGGAAAAATATGCTTACCTTTGCGAGCAAAGAGACAACCTAAAAACAAGACACACCCCATGGAAGAATCAATCAAGCAAATAGGCGAGCGCCTGCGCGGACTGCGAGACGCGCTCGACATACCCGCTGAGGAGATGGCGCGAGTTTGCGACACCTCCCTGGAACACTACCTGCAGATAGAGGCCGGCGAGGCAGACCCTTCCGTCTACCGCCTGGCCAGGATAGCCAAGAAGTATGACGTGGACCTGAACGTGCTGCTCTTCGGCGAGGAGCCGCGCATGAGCGCCTACTTCCTCACGCGCAAGGGGCAGGGGCAGAGCATAGACCGCAACAAGAACTACAAATACCAAAGCCTGGCCGCCGGCTTCATAGGCCGCAAGGCCAACCCCTTCCTCACCCGCGTGGACCCCAAGCCCGACGGCCACCTGCCCAACAAGAACCGCCACGACGGGCAGGAGTTCGACTACATGCTGGAGGGCACACTGGAAATCACCATCGGCGAGCGAGCGCTCACCCTGAACGAGGGCGACAGCATCTACTTCGACGCCACGCAGCCCCACCGCATGAGGGCGCTGGGAGGACAGCCCGCCACGTTCATCTGCATAGTCTTCTAAACACACGACCAAACAAACCCAAGACCATGATAGAGCGATTTCTCACGCAGACCAGCTTCACCTCCGAGGAGGACTACAAGCGGAACCTGCACTTCAAGATACCAGAGAACTTCAACTTCGCCTACGACGTGATGGACGCGTGGGCAGAGGAGTGCCCCGACAAGCTCGCCCTCCTCTGGACCAGCGAGCGGGGCGAGGAAGTGAGAGCCACCTTCGCGGAGCTGAAAGACCAGACCGACCGCACCGCCGCCTACTTCCAGAGCCTCGGCATAGGCCATGGCGACAAGGTGATGCTCATCCTCAAGAGGCACTACCAGTGGTGGCTCAGCATGCTCGCCCTCCACAAGCTGGGCGCCGTGGCCATACCCGCCACCCACATGCTCACCAAGCACGACATCGTATACCGCGACCAGCGGGCCAGCGTCAAGGCCATCGTCTGCGCCAACGACGAGTACGTCACCAGCCAGATACTCGCCGCCATGCCCGACAGCCCCACGGTGAAGGTGCTCGTGGCCGTCAACTCCCTCAGCCAGCAAGGCAAGGCCGTGCCCGAGGGATTCCACGACTGGCGGCAAGAGTGGCCCAAGGCACCCCGCTTCGTCCGCCCCGAGCACGTCAACACCAACGAGGACACGATGCTCATCTACTTCACCAGCGGCACCAGCGGAGAGCCCAAGATGGTGGCCCACGACTACCTCTATGCCCTTGGCCACCTCACCACGGGCGTCTTCTGGCACAACCTGACCCCCGACAGCATCCACCTCACCGTGGCCGACACGGGATGGGGCAAGGCCGTGTGGGGCAAGCTCTACGGCCAATGGCTCGCCGGGGCCACCGTGTTCGTCTACGACCACGAGAAGTTCACCGCCGAGAAGATCATGCGCCAGATAGAGAAATACCGCGTCACCTCCTTCTGCGCCCCGCCCACCATCTACCGCTTCATGATACTCGAGGACTTCAGCAAATACGACCTCAGCAGCCTGCGCTACTGCACCACGGCCGGCGAAGCCCTCAATCCCTCCGTGGCCGAGACGTTCCACCAACTGACGGGCATACAGCTCATGGAGGGATTCGGCCAGACCGAGACCACCATGACCCTGGGCACCTTCCCCTGGATGAAGCCCAAGCCCGGCAGCATGGGCAAGCCCAACGCCCAATACGACGTGCGCCTGCTGAGGGCGGACGGCACCGAGTGCGAGGAGGGAGAGAAGGGCGAGATATGCATCCGGGTGGGCGACGAGAAGCCCATAGGGCTCTTCAAGGGCTACTACCGAGACCCCGAGCTCACCAAGGAGGCATGGCACGACGGCGTCTACCACACGGGAGACATGGCATGGCGAGACCAAGACGGCTACTACTGGTTTGAGGGCCGGGCCGACGACGTGATCAAGAGCAGCGGCTACCGCATAGGCCCCTTCGAGGTGGAGAGCGCCCTCATGACCCATCCCGCCGTGGTGGAATGCGCCATCACCGGCGTGCCCGACGACATCCGCGGCATGGTGGTGAAGGCCACCGTGGTATTGGCCAAGGAGTGGAAAGACAAGGCGGGCGACGTGCTCATCAAGGAATTGCAAAACCACGTCAAGCGGGAGACCGCGCCCTATAAGTACCCACGCATCATAGAGTTCGTGGACGAGCTGCCCAAGACCATCTCGGGCAAGATACGCCGCGTGGAGATAAGAGACAAGGACAACCGGAGATGACGGCTACCAACAACAAGACAGGGAGCAAGCGCGTGGTGGTGAAGGTGGGCAGCAACGTGCTCACCCGCCCCGACGGCAAGCTGGACGTCACCCGCGTGTCGGCCATAGTGGATCAACTGGTGTGGCTCAGGCAAGAGGGCGTGGAGCCCATCCTCGTCTCCTCCGGGGCCATGGCCTGCGGAAGGGGCGAGCTGCAAGCCTCCCGCAAGCTGGACCACGTGGCCCAAAGGCAGCTCTACTCCGCCCTGGGCCAGGTGAAGCTCATAGGCCTCTACTATGACCTCTTCCGCGAGCATGGAGTCCACGTGGGGCAGGTGCTCACCATGAAAGAGAGCTTCTCCACCCGCGCCGAGTATCTCAACCAGCGAGCCTGCATGGGCGTGATGCTCGACAATGGCGTGATACCCATCGTCAACGAGAACGACACCGTGAGCGTCACCGAGCTGATGTTCACCGACAACGACGAGCTGTCGGGGCTCATAGCCACCATGATGGACGCCGACACGCTGGTCATCCTCTCCAACGTGGACGGCATCTACGACGGCGACCCCAAGTCGCCCCAGTCCAAGATAATCCCCACCCTGCGCTACGACCAAGACCTCAGCCACTACATACAAGCCCAGAAGAGCGGCTTCGGCCGGGGCGGCATGCTCACCAAGGGCAACATAGCCCGCAAGGTGGCCGAGGAGGGCATAAGGGTCATCATCGCCAACGGCGCGCGGGAGAACGTGCTTCCCTCCCTCTTCACCCGCCCGCGAGAGGTGCCCCACACCGAGTTCACGCCCAACCCCAACCCCGCCAGCGGCGTGAAGAAGTGGATAGCCCACAGCGAGAGCTTCGCCAAGGGCGTGGTGAGGGTCAACAGGCTGGCGGAGGAAGCCCTCAAGGGCGAGCGCGCCGTCAGCCTCTTGCTGGTGGGCGTGAGCGCCGTGGAGGGAGACTTCATGGAGGGAGACATCATCAACATAGCCAACGAGCGGGGGGAGACCTTCGCCGTGGGACGCAGCGGATACAGCGCGGAGGAAGCCCGCCTCCACATGGGGGAGCATGACCTGAGACCCCTCGTGCACTACGACTACCTCTGCATGGAGTGACACCGCCGCCCTATCAACATTACAATAATGTATATACACCCCTAGACCCCATGACAAACCTTACAGACACCTTCCGACAAGCGAGAGCGGCCAGCAAGGAACTGGCCTTGCTGCCCGACCGCCGCGCCGGCGAGATACTCCAGGCCGTGGCCGACGCCATCGTGGAGCGGACCCCATGGCTGCTGGAGGCCAACGCCCAAGACCTCGCCCTGATGGACGAGGCCAACCCCCTCCATGACCGGCTGAAGCTCACTACCGAGAGACTGGCCGACATCGCCGCGGACATGCGCAACGTCAGCCGCCTCCCCTCCCCCTTGGGGCGCACGCTGGCGGAGAAGACCCTCCCCAACGGCCTGCGCCTGCGCAAGGTGAGCGTGCCCTTCGGCGTGATAGGCATGGTATACGAGGCCAGACCCAACGTCACCTTCGACGTGTTCTCCCTCTGCCTGAAGAGCGGCAACGCCTGCGTGCTCAAGGGGGGCAAGGACGCTGACCGCTCCAACAGGGCCGCCGTGGAGCTCATCCACGAGACGCTCGCCCGCTTCGGCCTCTCCCCCCAGGCGGTCACGCTGCTGCCCGCCACCCACGAGGCCACGGCCCAGATGCTCACCGCCGTGGGCTACATAGACCTCTGCATCCCCAGGGGCAGCAAGCGGCTCATCGACTTCGTGAGGGAGACGGCCAAGGTGCCCGTCATAGAGACCGGGGCGGGCGTGGTGCACGCCTACTTCGACGAGGACGGAGACCTGGAGATGGGCAAGGCCATCATCAACAACGCCAAGACGCGCCGCCCCAGCGTATGCAACGCGCTGGACTGCCTGCTCGTACACCGCTCACGGCTGCCCCAGCTCGCCCAGCTATGCGAGCCGCTCACGAGCCACCAGGTGAGGCTCTACGCCGACCCAGAGGCCTTCGAGGCCCTGCGGGGGCGCTATCCCGGGGAGCTGCTCTTCCGCGCCGACGGGGACACCTGGGGCAGGGAGTGGCTCGACTACGCCATGGGCGTGAAGACCATGGGCGACATGGACGAGGCCATCCGCCACATAGACACCTACGGCAGCGGCCACAGCGAGTGCGCCATCACCTCCTCCCCGGAGCGCGCCGCCCGCTTCCAGGCCCTCGTGGACGCGGCCTGCGTCTACGTCAACGCCCCCACCAGCTTCACCGACGGGGCGCAGTTCGGCCTGGGCGCGGAGATAGGCATCAGCACCCAGAAGCTGGGAGCCAGAGGACCCATGGCCCTGGAGGAGATCACCACCTACAAGTGGCTCATCAACGGCGAGGGGCAGACGCGCCCGTGACACCCCCGCCACCAACACACTTAACCCTTATACACCGCTTATGAACACATTCTTCAACGCGCAAGACCTCGGAGACCTGGGCAAGGCCCTGGACGAGGCAAGGGAGGTGAAGGCCAACCGCTTCGCCTACCAGCACCTGGGCAAGAACAAGACCCTCCTGATGATATTCTTCAACAACTCGCTGCGCACCCGCCTCTCCACCCAGAAGGCGGCCATGAACCTGGGCATGAACGTCATCGTGCTCGACGTGAACGCCGGGGCATGGAAGCTGGAGACCGAGCGGGGAGTCGTCATGGACGGCGACAAGAGCGAGCACCTGCTGGAGGCCATTCCCGTCATGGGATGCTACTGCGACCTCATAGGCATACGCTCCTTCGCCGGGCTCACCGACAGGGAGTACGACTACGCCGAGACCATCGTGAACCAGTTCGTGAAGCACAGCGGAAGGCCCGTCTTCGCCATGGAGACCGCCACCGTGCACCCCCTGCAGGCCTTCGCCGACCTCATCACCATAGAGGAGCACCGACCCGCCCGCAGGCCCAAGGTGGTGCTCACCTGGGCGCCCCACTGCCGCGCCCTGCCCCAGGCGGTGCCCAACTCCTTCGCCCAGTGGATGAGGGCCGCCGACGTGGACCTGGTCATCACCCACCCCGAGGGCTACGAGCTCGACCCGAGGTTCGCCGGCGACGCCAAGGTGGAGTACGACCAGCGGGAGGCGCTGCGCGGCGCGGACTTCGTCTACGCCAAGAACTGGAGCTGCCCGGGAGTGACCCGCCCCGAGGACTACGGCAAGATACTCTCCAAGGACATGTCGTGGACCATCGACGCGGAGCACATGGCGCTGACCGACAACGCCTACTTCATGCACTGCCTGCCCGTGCGCCGCGGCCTCATCGTCACCGACGACGTGATAGAGAGCCCCCGCAGCCTCGTCATCCCGGAGGCCGCCAACAGGGAGATATCGGCCCAGGTGGTCATCAAGCGCATGCTGGAGAGCCTGTAGCCCCGCCTGGCGGACGGAAAGAGAAACGCGCCGGCGTTCCCCCGCGGGGGGAGCGCCGGCGCGTCCGCTATAGGGGGCGGGGAGCCTACTCCTCGCCCGACTCGCCCGTGCCGCCCGTGCCGCCGCCAGGCTGCGTCTGGCCGCCCTGCTCCTCCTCATCGTCGGGAGGGGTGGTGGAGGAGCCGCCGCCCGCGGAGGCCTTCAGGCTGTCGCGGTCCACGCTCAGCTCCACCTGGTTGGCGGCGTCGCGCATCTTCTGCTTGGGGGTGAAGACGATTTTCGGGTTCTTCAGCGCGTCTTTTACCGTGACTTCCGCTGCCGAGTCCATCATCTTGGAGGGGACGACCACGCGGAACGAGCCAAGCTCGGCAAGGTCAACGCTCATGCCCAGCTGCATGGCTTCGCACACCACGTTGGAGAGGCTGATGAGGGCGTTTTTCACGTCGCCCTCGGACAAGGAGGTTTCGCGCACAATGCGCTCAATGAGCATCTTGTTCGTGAAATACTGTTGGCTCTTGGGCTGGGCGAAATACACCGTCTGCCCCTTGCGCGTGCCTATCGGCTGCGTCTTCGATTTGATTTCAAAGTCAATCATAGTGCTTTGCTTTAAGTGTTAATAATATGTTGTCTGAATACCCATATATGGGTGTTCTTTAATACCCTTGTATGGATGTCACTCAATACCCTTATATGGGTGTTCCATGATACCCTTGTATGGGTATTCACCAGCACCCTTGTATGGGTATTCACCAGCACCCTTGTATGGGTCACTGCGGCTGTTCCGTGGCGTTGCCGGAGGCATCATACGTCACCGTCTTATCCAACGTATCGCTGCTTCCTGTATAGCAATAGACATTACTGCTTCGGCAATAACCTTCTTGACCGAATTGAAAATCTCCACGACTATTGTTTCTATCTCCCGATTGTCCTATGTAATCTGCGTAATTGCCACGATGTGCATAGATGTCAGATGTCTCAATTTGTATGGTTGGGACAGAACCAGGATTCATACTATCGTCCAAACCAGCCCCAATAGCCGGACTTCCTTGATTAGGTCCATTTGAACCATAAGCATATACAATGGCATTGGTAATAGAAATCTTTCCGCAAGCGGCATTTCCAGAACCGCCTATTCCCGGGTTATAACCCTGCATTCCAAGTGAATAAGACGAGGATGCTATTACGGTTACATTCTGTATGATAATGTTGCCACATGCAGAATGTTGTCCTGAGGCTAAATATCCTCCTATTCCAGCTCCTCCTTTTCCGGTCAGCGTAATCGAATTGGCCGTTTTGTCATCGGAAGTAATGGTTACGCTGTAGCCTTCTGCCACATAGATGCCCGCGCCATCGCTGGAAGACACTTCGTTATCATTTCCTTTTACATGGATAGTGGGGCTACCACCTTGTATGTCGATGGCATTGCCGCCCGACACGCTTATCTCCGCATCCTCCAGGTAGATTTCCGGATTGCCGTTCGTCACCTTGATACCGTAGCTGCCTGTACCGGTAACATAGTAAGTGCCATTATCGTTAATCTCGCGAGTGCCGGTCAGCGTGGAGAGGTCGATGGCCGTAGTACCCCGGATATTTGCTGTAATCGTGATGGTGTGAACTTTGCCAGCCTCCAAGGTTACGGAATTGTCTATGTCGAAGTAGCTAGAACCACCGGCTTCCGACATAACCATGAACCGCTGTACGCTACAAGGCGGCAGGCAGATTTCCCAGCAGGTGCCTATGCCCTCGTATTCAGTTTCATATAAATAGTTGTCCACGAGTTCGTTTACTCCAGATGTTACAATTCCATCCTGCACAGAACAACCTGTTGGAGCATTAGTTACAGCAATATGCCGTACATCGACTGTGCCCTTGGTCACCACGCGCACCTTGGCCAGCTGGTGGGTGAACTGCAAGGACACCGGGGTGTCGTAGCTTGCGTTGTCTGCCGTGGCCCGCAGCACGTAGGCCAAGCCGTTATCTTGGTCGCGGAGGAACAGCCAGTTGTTTGCATTGAGCTGCGGCTTGGCATACCAGGCAATGATGTTGGCAGGCTGCGTGTTCTTCCAGTAGATAGACTTGACAGGTACCACCGCACCCGTTGCGGCATCGGTTATCTTGTATATGCCCACCTCGTCGCTGCCCTCGAACTTCACATAGAACTCTTCATCACCCGTCCAGTGGCTGCCCATGCCGTCCGTTTCGTTTTCTGCCACGCGCGTCCATGGTTCTTCGTTACTTTCTGCGGTGATGCTTACGCGACCTATCTGCAAGGGGTATTGGCCGTCGGGCAGAGTGTTGCCCTGCTCGGCCAGTTCGTCCTGCGAGCAGGCGGTGAACAGGGCTACCGCCATGAGGCATATTGTCGTAAATAATCTGTTTTTCTTCATATCTCCTTCGTTCTTGTAAGTCTCTTGCGTATCATTTCCTTCATTAAATGGGCAGATCTACTGCGCCTTCGCCGTCCGCGCCGTCGCCCCATGTCATGCCGTCGGTATCTACCGACACCTGAAGGCCGTAGAGGGTGACGGTGACATTGTAGGTGTACTTATAGCCGGCTTTCCATTCGGTGTCTTTCTGTAGCATGTAGTAGAACGGGCCGTAGCCGGTGTCGTCCTTCTCGGCGGTGAAGGTCAGCAACTTTGTGCCTGCCGCCATGTCCTGCGGAATAACGAGGGCTTCGTAGGTGGCGAAGTTGCCGGTCTCGGTGGCGGTGGCGAGGTGGGGGCTGATGCTGCCTTTAGTGGTGCCGGGTGTCCATGTGCCGAGCCAACGCCCGTCAGCGTCCACGGCTTTCGGGAGGGTGAACGCGCCGTCCAGCGCGAGGATGTCACCCTCGCCGATAGTCAGGCTGATGTCGCCCGGCGTGGCTCCGATGCTTTCGGGCAGACCTTCCTGGCTGACGTTCACCACCACCTTGGCGGTCTGGTGGTAGAAGGTGAGGGCGGGCGTTTGGGCGAAGCTCACGGTCTTGGATTCACTGCAAAGCAGGTCTCCCGACTGATAGTCCGCGTCGTTGCTCTGGTCTTCCTCCACGCTCCAAGTCCAATCGTTGTTTTCCGCCATGATATTCGGGTAAAGACCCTGCACGGTGATGGGACTTGGTTTTGTCCAATAGTATTCGCCGGACAGGTTGCCTTTATCATCCACCGTGTAGTCATACCACTCCGTGCCGTCCCCGTCGGTTACCTGCAGGGCTATCGTCTCATTGCCGTTCCACCGGTTGTCCACGGTGGCGCGGGTGTCGGTGCTGCCCTCTATGGCGGCGGTCAGCGTCAGCGGCTGCGTGCCGTCGGACAGCGTTCCCGCATCGTCCTGCGTGCAGGCGGTGGCCGCAAGTAGCAGGGCGAGTGCCGAGAATGTATGTATGGTATATCGTTTCATAATGTCCTGTTTTTACTTTTTCGTCAACACAGGCAGACCGTCGGTGCCGGATGTCCATTGGTAGGCGTTGTCGGTAAGGGCGGCGTTCATGCCGTTGATGGCATCCGTCCAATTGCCGTCTACCTTCGTGGTTTCGCCCGTGCCTGCCGAACTATTATAGCCAATGCCATTGCTAATTCCCTCACCGCTCCAGTAGCAGGCGGTGATGTTTCCATAATCAGAAATGATATACGTATTGCTCCCTGCTATGCCGCCTATTCTGCTTCCTCCGGTTATCGTGCCGCTGAACCAGCAGGCGGTGATGTTTCCCAGATTGGTCGCTGCGATACCCCCGACGTCACCATTATTAGCCGTATTCGTCAGTGTCCCCGTTACGGAGCAGGCGATGATGGTGCCGTAGTTGCCAGTGGCTATTCCGCCCATTGCCGTACTGCCATTGTAAGTCACACCTTTCAGCTGCAGGTTCATGACCTTTCCATCACCGTCGATATTATGGAATAATGCTGCCGCATCCTCTGTAGGTGAGATATTCAATCCCGTGATGGTATGCCCTTGCCCGTCGAAAGTGCCGGTGTAGCCTCTGGACATACCTATCGGCGTCCATTCCTTGCCCGTGAGGTCGATGTCGGTAGTCATGGTGCAGTTCAGCGAGGGGTCGTTTTGTGCGGCTTTTGCCCATTCCGTCAAACCGTCGGGTGTATAGACGGAGTAGGTATGGGTGTCGGAGTCATATGAGTATCCCAAATCCTCTGCATTGCCTGTCTCGCTGCCGCCGTCAGCCCAGTCGCCGATGGTGCAGCCTGCCAGTTCCAGCCCCTTGGCAGTGACATTGACGGTGTAGGTGTAGCGGCTGTTGGCCTTCAGCACCATGTCGTTCTTCGGGCGGAAGTAGAAGGTGCCGCCGTTCAGGTTCACCTGTATGAATGGCTCGCCTGCCGCAACGGTCTGCGGTGCGGTGAGGGCTTCGTAGGTGTCGCCGTCCGGCGCGTATGTTTTGATAGTGGCGGGATTGCCGTTATCCGTGCCCAGGCCGGTCACGGAAACATCGGCTCCCGTCACGCTCGGGATGCCGTCTCCCGGTTTAAGAAGAACCGTTATACGCGCCGTGCGGTGGCTGAACTCAAGCGTCGGGTTGTCGAACTGCACGGTCTGGGCTTTGGCAGAGATAAAGTCGCTGCCCTCGAAGCCTTCCTTCGTGCTTTGGTCTTCCTTTACTACCACATCGGGCATCGTGGTGCCGTATGGCCACCATGCCGAAACGGTGATGTCCGCGCGGCTTGTCCACCAGAAGGGGTCGGTGTCGCTGCTCAGGGTGGCTGTCTTGTAGCCGTCGGCATCGGATGCCGTCACATCGTATTCCTTCACCGTACCGCCCACGCTGAGGGCTACGGTATGTACACCCTGCCAGTCGCCATCCACGGTGGCGCGTGAGGCAGGGGTTGCCACGGCCTGCAGGCCGGTGGCGCGGATTACCAATGGATACTCGCCCTCGGGCAACGTGCCGCCGCCGAGGTCATCCTGCGTGCAGGCAGTCGCTGCAAAAAGCAGGATGGTTGCCGCGGACAGTATATGCAATGGAAGTCTATTGCCCATATTCTTAGTTCTTTAGGAATGATATACTTAAAGGTCTGCGTTCACATTGCCGCCGTTCACCGGGTTCCAGTCGCTGATAGTGGCAGAGCTGATGCTCAGGTCCTTGTTGCGGACGGTGACGGTGTAGGTGTAGTTGTTGCCTGCCTTCAGTGCGCCGTCGGGAATGGTGAGCGTGGCGGTGTAGGGCTGGCTGTTGTAGTACACGCTCAGTTCGATACTTGTCGTTGACTGCGGGAAGAGGATGACCGACGAGGTGAGTGCGCCGTTCGTCAGCGTCATGTTGAGGTCTTGCGCCGCTGTGGCATCATCCGTTTCCGCCGTGCCGGTGGTGGTGTCGAAGCAGCCCTCCAGCACCAGTCCGGAGAGTGTGTAGCCGGTGGGTTTGATGGTATTGAAGTCCACGCCGCTTCCTGCCTCGAAGGTGAGCGTAATCTGGCTCATGCAGTGGTGGAAGGAACAGTCCTTGCCGCCTGCATCAGTGTCGTCGGTAAAGTTCACTTCAGGATTGTGCGTACTGGCAGTGGCACCGGTGGCATAGAGGAAGTCGATGGCGGGCTGGTTCTGCTGCGCCGTGGCATCGGTGGTGGCGGTCAGCGTTCCGCCGTCCGCATCGTAGGGATAGTAGGCGGAGAAGGTGGTCGGGTCATCATCTTGGAAGAAGATGATGGGTCCTGCCGGTGTGAACTTCCCGCTTTCCCACCGGTATGGCACGTTGGCGTAGCCGAAGCGGCTTTCGGAGATGCCTATCTCGTCACGTTCCGCCCAGGCGGTACCGCTGGCGCGGGTGGCTACGGCGTCGGAAATTTCGGCGTTAATCACTGCGGCCACGGGGCCGTCGTTCAGGCTCTCGTTGTCGTTGGTGCAGGCAGCAAGCGCGAGTGCCAGTGCCGCGAAGGTGAATAATCTTGTCTTCATCGTTTCTGTATTTCTTATGATTCTTTTTACTTTTACATTTCGGCATCCACTCCGCCGCCGTCCACTGTTTCCCAGTCTGTGATTTCACCGGTGAAGCCCGCCTCGCCCGGGGTCTCGGCTATTGTGCCGCCGAGGGTCAAAGGCGCGGTCTTGCCGTCGTTGAAGCCGTCAAGGGCTGTCGTGAGGTCGCTTTCAAGGGCGGTAGGCTGCGGGTTGCCGTCCGTGTAGGTCAACGTGGCGGTGAGCCTTTGGAGGTTGCCCGCGATGCCGAGCAGCCGGACGGTTGCCATCCACTTGCCCGCATCGTCGCCCTTAGTTATCTTCGTGAAGCGTAGCTCCACCTCCGAAGGTGTGCCGTAGGTGCCCGTGGCGAAGTCCAGCGTCCCTGCCGCTCCGCTCAGCGTGCCCACGATGCTCTCGATACGCTCTGCCGCGTCGCCCGCAGGTTCGATGACAAGGGTCAGTTCTCGTACCTGCTGCCGCATGACGGCGGTCAGCGAGTAGTCGGTGTCCGCTTCTGTCGCCACCTCCTGCACGGAAGAGAAGAGCCAGCCGGGAGTATTCACGATGCAGCCGCCGTCCGCAGCGTTCACAGCAGCCGTCGTGCCGCTTATCGTGATGCCCTCGGGTATGTTGTAGGCCGCAAGGGTATAGCCGCCTGGCTTGAAAAGATAGTCCGGCGAGTGGGTCGCACCAGTCTCCGTGCCTGTATAGTCACCCATTGTCACTGTCCACTCCGCGGGGATGTCCACGCCCCCGCCCCGGTCGCTCCAATCGGCGGTGACGGTGATTTTCCCGTAGTCGGGATGCGGCGTGTCGTGAAGCTCGTCCTTCACGCAGGAGGTCGCGGCCAGCGTCAGGGCCGCCGCCACGCAATACCTTATTATATATATGGTCTTTCTCATAGGCTGATGAAGTTAAAAGAGGTTCCACGTCAGGGTGAGGCCGGCATGGATGGGTCCCCACCAGTTCTTGGCATCCTCGCCTTGCCGCACACGCACGCCCTCCACTACCCTGTATTTCTCATAGTCGGCGCGCAGGTAGCCCAGGGCCAATGAGCAGTCAAGGGAGAGCGCGTCGTTGAGCCGCAGCCGGTAGCCGCCCGTCAAGCCGCCACCCATCAGGTCGCCTTGCTTGCCCACGCGGTTGAGCTTGTAGTTGAACTCCCCCAGCTTGTACATTGCGCCCACATAGGCCCGCTTGCCCACGCCAACATAGTGGCGCACCTCAGGGGCCACCTCCCAAAGGGCGTAGCGGCGGTCGTGCTGGCTCCAGTCCCAGGAGGTCCATGAGCCATTCACCAGTATGCCCCACGAGGGAGTGGCGCGCCACTCCAGACCCACGTCGGGCGTAAGGGTAACCCAGCGCAGCAGGTTGGTGCGCAAGGCGAAGCGATAGTCATCCGCCCGCTCCTGGGCCACGAGGGGCAGGGAGAGCAGGGCGATAAAGAGCGTGAATAGATACTTTCCGGTTTTCTTCATATCATAGTGTTTAGGAAATGCGGGGAAACGGATAGGAAAAAGAAGACCCAACATGGGCGATGAGGTGACGCGGCAGCGTGCCCTTTCTCGCGGAAGTCCGCGAGAAAGGGCACGCTGCCGCACAGGAAGAGTTTATCCCTACATAAACATGAGAGAGAGAGAGAGAGAGAGAGAGTATAAAAATTTCGCAGATACGCAAATTTTCAGCCCACATTTTTGCATGGCAAGCGAAACCCCTGAACAGCACAGGGCGACAATCCGTCTCCATGGAGACGGCCACGGACAAAGACATCGGGGTTTCAGACAGTTACTCATGGCATCTTCTCTTCTTCGCAAAATTAATCATTTATCACGAAATAGAGGGAAAAAGAAGAGAAAATCTCACTTGACCACCAAAAATATCATGCGATGGGGGCAGTCGGTGAAGGTGACTTCACCCGCGAATACACGCGCTTTCCATGAGACACGCAAGCGGGAAACCGGAAAGCCTCCCACTTAGCGCGGACTCCTAGGCGAGGAGGGAAATCAGCCCACGGGCACGTATCCACTCCTCATCACCAGCCGCTGCCCCTCGCCAGAGAGCAGGAAGCGGAGGAAAGGCTCCACGACCTTGGCGCGGTCAGCGGTGTAGTAATAGTACAGCTCGCGGATGATGGGGTAGATATGGTTGCGGCCTGTCTCCATGGTGGGATAGACAAAGTGCTTGCCGTCATAGGACACCTTCACGGCCCTCACCCTGTCGTTGACATAGGCCATGCCCACGTAGCCGATGGCTCCCTTGGTCTGGCTCACCGACTGTATGACAGCACCCGTCGCGGGCATGGAGAGCACGCCCGCCATGTAGTTCTTCTCCCGCAGCACGCTGGTCTTGAAGAACTCATAAGTGCCCGAGGAAGTCTCGCGGGAATAGACCACTATCTTCAGGTCGGGTCCCCGCTTGCCCGTGTAGGGATCTTTCACCTGATTCCAGTTGGTCACCTTGCCGCGGAAGATGGCCTCCAGCTGCTGGCGGGTGAGATGAGTGACCGGATTGGAGGGGTGCACGATGACGGCCAGCGCATCATAGGCCACCACGGCCTCCTTCAGTTGCTTGCCGCTGTTCTTGAGCTTCACCCGCTCGTTGAACTTGATGGAGCGGGAGGACATGGCGATGTCGGTGGTGCCGTCCATCAAGGCGGAAATGCCCACGCCAGAGCCACCACCAGTCACCGTCACGCGACTATCGGGATGGAGAGACATATACATCTCGGCAGCCTCTTGGCTGACAGGCAGCACGGTGTCGCTGCCCTTGATTTTCTGAGCCGCCACGCTGGAAACGAGAATCGCCGCGACGGCCGACAACAAGAGTCTTTTCGCTTTCATCTTCTATACCTTAATATATAATATATTGTTTTCTGACGCGAAATAACAGACTCGCGGTTACAAAGATGTTACATGGAGGTCACAATCACGCTTCGAAACGGAATCGTAACACCCTTGTCACCGCTTCGTGATACCTATGCCCTACTTTTGCCGGCGAAAAGAAAACCGAGAGCATACAAACATGAGAAAGCTACTAGAGAAAGCCATAACGGGACTGATTACCTGCAGCGGGTTCCTGACGAGCGTAGTCATACTGCTCATCGTAGTGTTCCTCTTCTCCGAGGGCTTCGGCCTCTTCTCGCAAAAGACCATAGAGGAGGGTTACACCCTGGTGGTGAACAAGGCCAACCCCGTGGACGAGCTGAACGCCGAGCAAATCAAGAAGATATTCGACGAAGACATCACCAACTGGAACGAGGTTGGGGGCGAGAATGAACGCATCACCACCTTCAGGCTAGACGACATGCCCCGCTATTTCACCGAGGAGCAAATGGGCAAGAACTACGAGCACGCCCCACAGTGCATAGAGAGCCTGGTGGAGAAAACACCTGGCATCGTGGCCTTCGTGCCCACGGAGTTCGTGGACAAAGAAGCAAACGTGAAGCGGCTCGCAGACCACACCATCTCGGGAACAGAGGTGTTCCTGGGCGACGAGTGGTTCCCCACGGCCACGCCCGCTCCGCAATTCGGCTTCCTGCCACTGGTGCTGGGCACGGTGTGGGTGACAGTATTCGCCATCCTTTTCGCGTTGCCCTTTGGCCTCTCGGTGGCCATCTACATGGCCGAGGTGGCAGGCGAGCGCACCCGGAAAACGCTGAAGCCTGTTATCGAGCTGCTCAACGGCATCCCCTCGGTGGTCTACGGCTTCTTCGGGCTCATAGTGATAGTACCCCTGTTGCAAGACGTGTTCGGCCTGCCCGTGGGCGAGAGCGGATTGGCGGGCGCGTTGGTGCTTGCCATCATGGCGCTGCCCACGATTATCACCGTGAGCCAAGACGCCATGCTCAACTGCCCCCGCTCGCAGCGAGAGGCCAGCCTAGCCCTGGGAGCTAGCCGATGGCAGACCATCTACAAGGTGGTGATGCCCTACTCCGCGTCGGGCATCACGTCGGCCGTGGTGCTCGGCATAGGGCGCGCCTTCGGCGAGACAATGGCCGTGCTCATGGTGACGGGCAACGCCGCCGTGATACCGCTGGCCATTACCGACCCGCTGCGCACCATCCCCGCCACGATTGCCGCTGAGTTGGGCGAGGCACCTGCTGGAGGTCCGCATTACCAATCGCTCTTCTTGCTGGGCGTAGTGCTCTTCTTCATCACGCTCATCATCAACACCAGCGTGGAATACATCTCAGCCAAGAACAAGAAATGACAAGCTAAAATCACCACAAAATGGATAGCGAAAAGAGACTACAGGCGGGCAATCACCGCCGCAAGATAGTGGCCGAGAAAGTGGCCTTCAGCGTATTTCGCGCCTTGAGCGCATTCATCGTCACGATACTCATCGTGCTGCTGGCTTTCATCACCATAAAGGGAGCAGGCGTGATGAGCTGGGATTTCATCACTACACCCCCTAGCGACGGTATGAAAGGCGGAGGCATCTGGCCAGCCATCGTCGGCACATTCTACCTGATGGTGGGCAGTGCCCTGTTCGCCTTCCCCCTAGGCGTGATGAGCGGCATATATATGCACGAGTATGCCAAGAGCGGCAAGATAGTGCGCTTCATACGCATGATGACCAACAACCTGGCTGGCATCCCCTCCATCGTCTTCGGATTGTTCGGCATGTCGCTCTTTGTCAACTTCTTCGGCTTCGGCGACAGCATACTCGCAGGCTCGCTCACGCTGGGATTGCTCGCCTTGCCTCTTGTCATCAGGACTACCGAGGAGGCGCTCAAGGCCATTCCCGATAGCTTCAGAGAGGGCAGTCTCGCCCTGGGAGCCACGAAGCTGCAAACCATAAGCAAGGTGATACTGCCCATGGCCATGCCCAACATCATCACGGGACTGATTCTCGCCGTGGGGCGCGTGTCGGGCGAGACAGCCCCAATCCTCTTCACCTGCGCAGCCTATTTCCTGCCCCAACTGCCCAGCAGTGTGCTAGACCAGTGCATGGCGCTACCCTACCACCTCTACGTGCTGGCCACCAGCGGAACGGACATGGAAAGGCAGATACCCATAGCCTATGGCACGGCACTGACGCTGGTCATCATCGTGCTGGCCGTCAACTTGCTGGCCAACGCCCTGCGCACCTATTTCCAGGGCAAGCTGAAGACCCACTAAACACAAGAAACTAGACTAAAGAAATAAGACCCATGAGTAAAATCGAAGCGAAAAACGTAGACTTCCATTATGGCAGCTTCCACGCGTTGAAGGGCATCAACATGAGCATAGAGGAAAACGAGGTGGTGGCGTTCATCGGCCCCTCGGGCTGCGGCAAGTCCACCTTCCTGAGACTCTTCAACCGCATGAACGATCTGATACCCGGCACAAAGCTGGAGGGACAGATCACCATTGACGGACAGAACATCTACGACCGCTCCGTCAACGTGGACGAGCTGAGGAAAAACGTGGGCATGGTGTTCCAACGCCCCAACCCCTTCCCCAAGAGCATATACGAGAACGTGGCCTACGGGTTGCGGGTGAACGGCGTGAAAGACGAGAAGTTCATCGCGGAGCGAGTGGAGAAGTCGCTGCGCGGAGCCGCGCTTTGGGAAGAGGTGAAAGACAAGCTGAAGAAGTCAGCTTACGCCCTCTCGGGAGGCCAGCAGCAGCGGCTCTGTATAGCGCGAGCCATGGCCGTGGCTCCGTCAGTACTACTGATGGACGAGCCAGCCTCAGCCCTCGATCCCATCTCCACTGCCAAGGTGGAGGAGCTGATACACGAGCTGAAAAAGGACTATACCATCGTTATCGTCACCCACAACATGCAGCAGGCTACCCGCGTGAGCGACAAGACGGCCTTCTTCTACCTGGGCAGGCTGGTGGAGTATGACAAAACCACCAAGATGTTCACCCACCCCGAGAAGGAGGAGACGCAAAACTACATCACGGGACGCTTCGGATGACGAGAGAGGGAAAAAGACTGTCAAACCAATAAAAAGCGAAAAGACATGGTAAAATTCGTGGAAGACGAGATGAAAGCCATCCGCGCTGAGGTGCTCGACATGTGGGCACTGGTGGGCGAGCAGATGGAAAACGCGTGCGAGACGCTGCGCACAGCGGACAAGGAGAAGGCGTGGGACGTGCTGGTCAGGGAGAAGCGTGTCAACGCCTATGAGCTGAAGCTGGACTGCGACATAGAGGACTTCCTGGTGCTCTACAACCCCGTGGCCATAGACATGCGGTTCATCGTGGCCATGCTCAAGATAAACACCGACCTGGAACGCATAGGCGACTTCGCCGAGAACATAGCGCGCTTCGCCATCAAGCAAGACGGAGAGCCGATAGACCCCGAGCTGCTGGAGAAGACAAGGCTCGTGGAAATGGGCAAAGCCGTAGTGGACATGTTGCAGACGGCCAAGCAAGCACTGGAGCAGGAAGACATCGCACTGGCCAGGAGTCTGTTCGAGAAAGACAACCTAGTAGACGAAATCAACGCCGCCGCCACCACCGCACTGGCCGAGTACATAGAGCAACACCCTGAAAGAGCCGCTTTCTGCCTTGACTTCAAGGGCGTGTTCCTCAGGCTGGAGCGGGCGGGCGACCACATTACCAATTTGGCCGAGGAAATCGTGTTCTACATAGACGCTATCGTACTGAAGCATTCCCTGGACAAGGGCGAGCACAAGCGCGTGGAGAGAAACGGCGGGCAATAGCCAAGGGGCTGACATGCAGCGCACGAGCGCTCCCACCATCATTAGCATAAGTGGAGCGTGAGGCTGGGGCGTGTTGAATGATTTATTTTCGGAATCGGCGGGGCGTTGACTTGCGCTCGCCGAAACCTTTTCCATAGTTCGTAGGCATAAAAAAGAAACGCCGTCCCATCATAGGGCGGCGTTTTGTGAAGTTCCTGGCTCTTCGCGGTCCAGGCGGAGAAGCTGCCTGAATCCATTCATGACTTTAGCAGCGTGCATCACAAAAGCCATGCCGCGACCATGAAAGGAAAAATTCTTGGCGGTCGGCAAAAAACGTCTCAAACCCCAGGCGCCAGAAGAGAAATCGCGGTACATAAATGGGCATATACGAAAACAACTTGTTTTGGCCATGAATTCAACTTATTTTCCTCGGCAAAACAAGTTAAATCGCAAAGGAAAACAACTTATTTTGAAAAAGCGAACAACTTGATTTCCTGCAGGCGGAAATCATGACCCAGTGGAAGTATCATGGGGTGACAGGCTCACTCATTCCTACCCTTTCCCATGCACGTCGCTCACAACACCTCCGCGTATCCCCGGGCACCGCAAGGCAAGAACTGATTATTCCCCACTGAAAATCCACTGAATCCATAGATTCGCATGATATCGCTTGAAGGGAAAAGGATTCCGAAGAAGTCAAGGAAAGGATGCGGCACGAAAAAAGCCGCAAGCAAAAATGCCGCGGCTCTCGGCTTGTCGGGATTACTGGACTCGAACCAGCGACCTCACGCCCCCCAGACGCGTGCGCTACCTACTGCGCTAAATCCCGTAAGCGAGTGCAAAGGTACTAATTTATTTTGAAACACCAAACATTTTGACCCATTTTTTTAGAAAATACCATATTAACCCCATTCACTCGTCAAATATCAGGCAGATTACCCGCTTGCGCCTGCCGCAAAACCGACTTCACGCACCTGAAAGCATAGTCGCTGCCATGGCACGGGATGGTTTCCGCCCGAGACAGGAGCTTAGAAACTCACCTGAACCTTAACCGCCAACTCCCGGGGACGCAACTCATACCAGTTGGTAGCTGACATCACGCCACTGTAAGAGGTGACGATACAGCGACGTTTATCAAACAGGTTGCGCGCTTCCGCCGACAACCTGACCTTCTTTAAACGCCATACCACCGAGGCATCTGCCAGCAGCGTGTTGACGGGCTGCCCCGCTGATGACTCGTTGCGGTAATGAACAGCCGAAAGGGAAATGTCTACCTTGCCGATGGTTTGCGTGTAAGCGAGACGCTGCGCCCAGTCCAGCAGCGTGTTCCGACCCGTGTCATCGGTCTTCATCTTGTTCCAGGCGAAGGAGGCACGGTAGGTAAACATGCCGAAACTTGGCGAGAATACCACCTCGGGCGACACCGAGAGGACACTCGACCGGTAGTCGGTCACCATCCCTCCAGACAGCTGTTGCCCGGCGGCAAAGGTGTAACCGAGGTCTAACCTTGTCTTAAGGTGAATGTCGAAAAAGCCCTTTGACACGAGGGCTTTTGCCTGCGCGACTTGCCCGTGCCAGTCACGGGTCACGTTACGGAGCAGATATTGGCCATCGGCAATGGTCATGTCTGTCATCGCGCTGCCATGGTTGTAATTGTAACTCGCGTTGAAACTCATGAACATCTCGGTCACGGGACGCTTGTAGTCATAACCCACCATGGCGCTGAAAGTGCCCTGCCTTGGGACAATTCCCGACGTTACCACCCGCGTGCGATAATCAGACATGTAGCTGTCTACGGCATAACTGTCCACTCCACCCGTTGTCATGCGGTACCCAACAGTGCCTGTCCACTCTCCGCGACGGCCGCTCTTCACGTTCATATACAATGAGGGCGAGGCGTCAAGGTAATTTTTCCCGCGGTCGGTGAACGTCTCCCAGCGCACAGGCACGTCCAACCTGAGCACGGTCGCCACGCGCCTGTACTGCCACGAAGGCATGGCATAGGCAGACAGATGGGTATGACTGCCCCGCAGGTTAAGATGCTCGGCGGTCAGCCCAAGGGTATAGCGATGGGTCACGAACCGCCGATTGAGCGTCAGCAAGGCATATTGGTCGGCGTAATAAAGCAGATTGTCGAGTTCCTGAGCCTGCCCGTCAATGGTCATCTTCCGGGGTGCGTAATGGAAGTCAAGGGTGGAATAGACCGTCCAAGAGTGCCGTTCGCGCGTGAATAGGCGGGTAAACGTGTTCCGCGCGTGCAGCTCGGGGGCCTTGACCTGTTGTGTGATGGCCGCCCCTCCATTGTCACCAAATGTAGAAAGGCCATTGGCAAGCGTGCCTTCCAAGATGAAATACTCGTTGCCGTAAGCCTGCGGGGTATTCGTGTTATGGTTGAAGTCAACGTAAAGATGGTCGCGCCGGACGCGGAAGCGGTTTGTCTCATCGGTCTCAACGGGGCTATCCCAATCGAAATAGTACACCGACGTGTTGCCCGTCTGTTGCCGTTCGTCGGTGTGCAGGTAGCCAGCGGTAATGCGCTGCTCACTTCCGTCCTTGGTCTTGCGCGTGTTTTTCGCCGTCACGTTTATCGAATGGTTGAAGCGTACGCGTTCCTCGTCGATAGGAGAGGTAACCTTTGGCATGGCGAACCAGTCCTTCACTTCAGCTCCCTTGCCATAAGCGGACATGCCGCCCGTGGCAATTACGAGGTCATTACGCGAGAGGTCGTTGCCCGATCGGTCGTAATCAGCCGAGTACATCCACTGTCTCCGCTTGCCTATCTGCAAGGCGTCGGCTCCTCCCTGCGGTCCTGTCTCCTCCAGAGGAAAGGCTGCCACCAGGCCGGGGCGCAACGTAAACATCCATTTGTCCCGGGCTTCAGGCTTGAGTTTGATGTTCATCGCCACGTCGTCCGTGAACACCTTGCCCCGCAAGGCCTTGACGGGTTGGTCGTGATCCACCACCTCCGCCCTGTCCACGTCTTTTGCCTTGAGCGCCTCGGTCAACTGATTGTAGCGACCGCCAGTAAGGTCGAGGTTCTCAACGGTAAACCTAGAGATATCTTTTCCGTTGAAAGTGATGCGCCCGTCTTTCTCAACGTCCACCCCGGGCAACTTCCGTAATACGTCTTTCAGCGAGTTATCGCTCGCGGAGGCGAAGCGTTTCAGGTCGAACGAGATAGTGTCCTGCCTCCCGAACACGGGCCTGCCCTTCACCTCCACCTCCTTCAGCGTAAACGATTTCCGGGCCATCGGCACCTCTATTTCCCGTCCTTCCGTCACAGGCTCGCTCTTCTTCCTGTATCCGAGGCACGTCACCTGCACGCGGTCACCCGTCTTCGCCCTTACCTCGAAATGCCCATCCCGCCCCGTATGGGAAAAAGCCAAGGGTTTACCTGCCCGTATCAACGTAATGGCCGCACCCGCGAGAGGCTTCCGCGAGATGGAGTCATACACCTCGCCTGCCACCACCACCTGCGCGAGCGACGGCATGGCAAACGCCATCAAGGCCTGTATAAGTAATAGTTTTCTCATTGAACCGGACTCTTTTCAAGGACGCTTATTCCGCCAACTCTATCGGATTGTAGGGTTCGTCCTTCGGACCAGGCAGTTCATTGCCCTGTTTGTCCCGGATGGTTACCTTCACTTTCGGATTGTTGGTAATATAACCTACAGGGTCGGCATAGTACCGGCGATAGATATCGTTAAGTGTCTTGCGGCTGACAGGCTCGTATTTTACACCTTTATAATATATAAGGGTCCGCGGAACGGCCTCTTCCATGCCCGAAGCGTCAAAGACGTAATGCCTTCGAGCGTCATAAGCCCGCAATATGAGCCCTGGCAGGCCACCGAGCTTCCACGGACCGGCATCAAGCGAAATGTCCTCGGTGTACCAGGCATACCATGTGCGTCCCTTATACGTGGCCACGGCAAGAGCGCACGGGTAGCCGAGGATGACCGCCGAGCTGTCGGGCACGGGTGTCCAGGCGGGTGAAGCATAGTCTTCCACGCACACGAAACGGTCCGTGCCGAACTTCTCCAAGAACGAAGTCTTGCCAGCGGAAGGATAGTTCTTGTATAGTCGCCACAAGACATTGCCTCCGCCGGTGAACGAACTGCCGCCGTTGGCCATGATGACAGCGTTGGCCGAGTCGGCTTGATAGCCCTTGTAGCTGTAAAAACAATGCACGCGGTCGCCCAACTCGAGGCGCATGATGTCATCGACAAATGTGCGGTGTGAGGAACTTGTGTCCGTGACACATTTCATGTTGTAGTAAACCAGGTAACGCGCAGTATCGCACGGCTCACCTTTTTCCAAGTCTAAAGCGGTAAACACATCGATTTGAGCCCGCGCGCAAACGGCCAGGAGAATGGCCGAGAGTAAAGTAATCAACCTGTTCATATCTGAGAGCATTTATGGTTATGCCGCGAAACTACAACATAAACACCGATGAAACCACGGATTTTCATTATCATCTTATTAGCGGACATATTACTAAAATATTATAAGACGTGTACATCTGCGCGGAAATGGTTATTTTTGCAAACGAAAAAGAACAACAGACGGATGAACAAAAGGATAAAGACGGTTTGGATATTGAGCATCGCCACGATGGCGCTTATTCTCTGCGGTCAGGCTTACTGGCTGGTAAGCCTGTACAAATATGCCATAGGACTGAACATAGAAAAGCTGAAGACGGAGTGCACCAAAGCGGTGGAACAAGAAGAACTGTATCGCTTCTACCTTTCTGAAAGGGACTCGGTCGAGACACCCAAGACGCACATCTACATCAAGGTGAATATTGACAAAAGGAAAGGAAACAGCAAAAGCGTGAAGAAGAAGGTGAGCGCGGAAGTGACATACGAGTTGCCCGGCATCAAGCGCAGGGTAAAACTGAAGGACCTGGAACTGGCCAGCGGTATAGACCTTGCCGACAGATATGTGGCATGGCATGTCAGGAAAACTGACAAGCGCCACATCGACTCCCTGCTGACAATCGCCGGACAAGACACCACTACGGCCTTCCGCTTCTACAAGTCTAACAAGTACATGGCCCACCCGGTGTTCACGACAAGTGGCACATTCGGCAACCGCCTCGACGTCCGCTACTCCACCAACCCGCTGGAGTTTATCGCCGTGGCCTTCAGCATCACCGTGAAACCAAGCAACATACTGGCGGCCATGGCCTGGCAGTTAGCGGGCAGTGCCCTGCTTGTGCTCGTCCTGGCCATATGCCTCACTTACCAAATCAAGACCATCATCATACAAAAGCGCATTGACGGCATACGCCACGAGTTCCTGAAGAACATGATATACGAGACAAAGCTGCCCCCGGCAAGCGAGCCTGCCGACAGCGAGGCGATAAAACTAGGCGAGACGGACTTCTTCTACTCATTCAACGAGCTGCGACATGGCACGGACAAGACCATCATCACCAGCCGGCAGGCCGAGATATTGCGGCTCTTGGCCGAGAAAAAGGACACGCTCGTAAGTCGCGAAGAACTGCTGACGGAGGTCTGGGGCGACGACTCCTATTCCAACTCCATGGCCTTGAACGTGCAGATAACTTACCTGCGGCGTGCCCTGAAGCCTGACCCCGCCGTGTCGATAGAAGCCGTGATAAAGAAAGGATATATCCTGAAAGTGAGAAACGAAGCGACGTAAGCGCCTGCGCCAAGGCGCGGGGAGCATCTTCATCGCCACGAGAGAAAACCCGGTAGAAAGATGCCGACATATAAAGCAAAATGAGTAACTTCGCGGACGTTATGGTAAAAGCATTGTTTTTCGACATAGACGGAACGCTGGTGAGCTTTAAGACCCATCGTATCCCCCACTCTACCATCTCGGCGATAGAACAAGCCAAGGCAAGGGGCGTGAGTATCTACATCTCCACGGGCAGACCACTGAGCATCATCAACAACATCGGGGAAATAGCAGACCTGGTGGATGGGTATATCGCCACCAACGGGGCTTACTGCATGGTGGGAAACGAAGTGATACACTGCGGGGAAATTCCCAGGCGAGACGTGGAGACATTCATGCGGCTCGCCGATGAACAGGGCTTCTCTTGCATGGTGGTAGGGGAACATGACCTGGCCATCTATAACGGAGACGAGAAAATCAACGCCATCTTTCGTGGCGTGCTCAACGTGAAGGACATTCCGGAGAACGTTCCCATGGAGCCCATACTCCGGCAACGCATCCTGCAGTTGACTCCCGTCATGACGGAAGAAGAGGAGGCGAGATTAATGACGCAGCTGCCTGGATGCATCGCCAGTAGATGGTGTCCAGACTTCATGGACATCACCGCCAAGGGAGCTGACAAGGGAAACGCGCTGAAAATCATGGCAGCCCACCAGCATATAGATATCCAGGAAACTATGGCGTTTGGCGATGGAGGCAACGACCTTTCCATCATCCAAGACGCTGGGATAGGCGTAGCGATGGGGAACGCTAACGAATGCCTGAAACAAGCGGCCGACTATGTGACAACCTCCGTAGACGAAGACGGGGTGTATAATGCCCTGAAACACTTCGAGGTCATATAAGAAAGCCACAACCATACATACCTTTGGCGTGAAAACCCTCAACTGGCAGAACAGATGAAACGTCAAGGATAGAGAGAAAGATGAAAATAAAAGCTTATCTTTGCCTCGAAAACGGAAAGGTAAACCCTTTTCAGTAAAAATTCGATATGTAAATAGGAATATATTAGGAATAAGCTATTTATGAGCTTTTCTCGAAGAACGAGGTAATGACTTGGCAACGGTCGCAAATTCTGTGATATGCGGTGTTCTTCTGCCAAACAACTCTTATCGGATGCAAATGTACATAAATAAAGCGAACGAAAAGAAGAATATAGTATTTTTTTCGTCCACCATGCATTTAATCAATAATTTACGCGAATTCGGATAAGAAATGTAAGAAAAATTCCTGTTGCTTGGTTCTGCCGATGTGTACAGGTAATGCTCTCAGCTTGTTCTTAAAGAAGTCATATGTCGTCAGTGCGAAACAGATTTTCTCGTTTTTATGATTTGTAATAAGATGCATATATTTTTAGTATGTGGATATTATTGGTTATCAGTTATTTGTAGTTAATACGGTAGAAAAGTGGATGTGCTTTTTACTTGCATATGGAAGAAAACCAAGATTTAACGTATTTAACTTGATTTTACAGGAAAAATGCGAGTTTGAGGTTGCGAAATGAGGGAAATGATACAATAAGAAGGATGATTGTCCGCAAAACTGTGAGAAGTAAGAAAAAGCCATAGCGAGATTACCCGCTATGGCACATCCCTGTTTTACCAAAGGATTACGCTTGGGTCTGTCACAGATACCAGCGGTCCTTCAACCATAAAATGCTCACCAAATTGGCAGTTACATCTATGGCAAAGTGGTACGATATACCATCGGTTGTCATTAGGAGCGTCCAATTGAACATGTGCCCATCTGTTGCAAGTTGGTAACAATCAACTTTATGGCACAAATAGGCATTCTTCCCAGTTGCTCTTTTCCAGTATTCCAACCAATTGCCACTTCTACCACCTTCTTTCAAATTATGAACTCTATAAATTCCCATTCGATTCTAATTTGAAGGTTACTTACTCTACTACAACCTGCCCCTGTAGTATTAGGACTCTTCACTAAGCGGAAAGAATGCTGAGGCTCTCAACCTCTTGGAGGAAATGGATCGTTTCCATGGGAATCTCTTTCTCGAATTTGACCATTGTGACCATGAATGAACAGCTCGGAATGCTGATTTCTGGAAATTTGACGAGCAGCGGCAATTGCGTCAGACTGCCTATCGAATGTGGAAGTTAATCTCGAATTACCTTCGCCCTTGATTCCCCACTTATCTCCTACCGGAACTACATGTTGATTCTTACTCATCTATTACACCTCCTTTCTGTGCTCAGTTTTGACATATATGCCATAGCACACTTCTGTTCTTGCAAAATTTACGCCAAAGTCAGATATACGACAATTTGTCGCAAAAGTTTGACTATTTAGTAAATTAAAGTTAAAATTATGTCAGTTGGTTACAATTTTTTCGTATAAATGTGACATAATAGAAATATTTTTATTACCTTTGCACCGATTATTTACTAAATATTCGATGTGATATTATGTTGGTATCTGCAAAATTTGAAAACATCTACTCATTTAACGAGGAAACACGTATCTTGTTTACGGCCAGCAAGAGCGATTTGTTGCCGCTGCATGTGTCACGCGCAGAGAAACGTGATGACATCTCAGTGCTTCGCATGGGACTTATATATGGAGCCAATGCTTCTGGAAAGTCCAACATTATAAAATGTTTGGCTATCATCAAAGCATTTGCTTTGAATGGCTGGAGCAACCGTAAGTACAACTATTTCAAGATGACGGACAATCCGCAGGAGCGTTCAAGTATTGAATTGGAGTTTAAAGTGAATAACCAATTTCTTGCTTACGGCGTGGCGTTCTCGAAGGGTGGTTTGCTGGAGGAATGGTTATACAAGACCGGTAGTCGGAATGATACTATGATTTTTGAGCGCAAACGTTCTGGTAATGATTGGGGGAATGTGATTGCACCTCAGTTCCTAAAGGATGAGAACGGGCAATTCCTTAAATACTTGATTGACGGTACACCTACAAAGGGCACTTTCCTGAGTGAGTATATTGAACGTAACGGAAAAGGTATCGATGTTATCAAGTTAGCGAGAAAGTGGTTCGAGAATCTAAATATCATCTTCCCGGAAACCCATCGGACGGACTTCCCGTTCCGAGTAGTGAGCGACAATCAGTTCAGGACTGTGATGCGTGATCTGCTGGGATATTTTGGTACAGGTATTTCAGATCTTTGTCGTGTGGAAGCGAAGCCCGAAGAGCTGAACATTCCGGATGAAATCAGACAAAAAATCGAGGAAAATCTTGAAGGAAAAGATGAGAAGATGGGTGTGGTAATCCACAATGAGAGTCGTTTTATCTTTGCCGAAAAAGACGAGTCTAAGAATTTGAAGTGGTATGAGTTGAAAACAATCCACAAAAAGGACGGTTCTAACTCAGATTATATATTCGAAATGTTCGAAGAGTCTGATGGAACATCACGCCTTTTCGACTTCATACCCATGCTTATTGATATGCGTGCCAACGACGCCGTCTATGTGATTGACGAAGTCGATAGAAGTTTGCACCCTATGCTGACATTGAAGTTGTTGGAGATGTACAACAGTCTGCTTAGGAGTGATTCGCAAATGCAGTTGATATGCACCACCCATGAATCAAATCTACTTTCCACTGCACCAGTCCGTCAAGATGAGATATGGTTTGTGGAGAAAGACAAAAAAGGGGAAAGTCATTTATCCTCACTCTGTGAATACAAACCAAGAGAGAATGTTCAGAAAGGTTATCTAAACGGCCGCTATGGTGCAATTCCTTTCTTTGGAGAATTAGATAATATTCATTGGGATGCGAAACAGGAATAGTTTGATACGTGAGCGCCGTGAGGCATTTCGCGATGCTCGCCTGATAGTCATAGCCTCTGAGGGCAAAGATACGGAGCGGATATATTTCAAGGCATTAGCCAAAGAATATACCAATCCACGTGTGCACGTACATATATTAGAAAGGCACGAGAACGAGCAGAATAACTCAAGTCCCGAGCATGTATTAAAACAGCTGAACGATTACAAAGGACAATATGACCTGGAATCTGATGACGAACTTTGGTTGGTTATAGACAGAGACCGTTGGACCGATGCGATGTTGTCGCATGTGGCTAAAGAATGTGCACAAGATGATTATCTGCACGTGGCTCTAAGTAATCCTTGCTTCGAACTTTGGTTATTGCTGCATTTGGTAGATGCAACTTTGCTGACGCCGGAAGAGCAACAACAATGGATGGAGAACCGTAGAAAGTCAAAGAATGCTGACCCATATCTGAAGGTACAGTTGCGTCAAGAGATGGGTTCCTATCACGAGTCTGCCTACGATGCGCAAATGTTGATAGCCTATGTTGAGGATGCAATAGCACGAGCAAAAGCGTTAGACAAGAATCCTGCAGACCGCTGGCCACAAACAATCGGGACACGAGTGTACCTGTTGGCTGAGAGTGTGATGAATAAAACTAATTAGAAAAATCGACATAAAACATTACTAATATCCATAAAAAGTTAATTGCATGGAAGCTGGACATTTTAAAATCCTATGTATTGATGGTGGTGGCATAAAGGGCATCTATTCAGCTGAACTTTTAGCAAAATTCGAAGAAGTTTTCGGATGTGTTGTTTCTGACTGTTTTGATATGCTTTGTGGTACTTCTACGGGAGGTATTATAGCCCTTGCAGCATCGCTCAAAATTCCTATGAGCAGTGTTGTAAAATTCTATAGAGAGAAGGGACCGTCTATTTTCAACGAGAGAGTTAAATGTATGCCAGGTGGTCGTATTTATCTAGGTGCGAAACAAGTGGCATTTGGCGGGAAATATTCTGCAAAAAAATTGCGTTCTGCTCTTGAAAGTGTCTTTGGAAATCGAACAATTGCAGAAAGTAATAATTTTCTTTGCATTCCTGCCTATAATACATTAACCTCTAATCCGAGAGTCTTTAAAAAGGATTTTGACAAATTCACAGAGGATGATCGGAAGACCTATGTAGATGTTGCATTGGCTACTTCTGCAGCTCCTACATATTTACCCGTTATGGAAATAGAAGATGATCAATTTGTTGACGGAGGTTTGTGGGCAAATAATCCAATTCTTGTAGCTTTGACAGAGTTTTTATATAAGTTCGCACAAGACCAACGTTTTTGTGGTCTTGAAATCCTTTCGATAAGTAGTTGTCAGAAAACAAAAGGAGAGAAACATCATAAGCTGAATAGGGCTTTTGTCAGTTGGAAGGATACGCTCTTTGATGCTTATTCTATTAGCCAATCAAAATCGGCAATGTTTTTGATGTCAAACTTGAAGGGGTATTTGTCATTTCCCTTCGACTTTCACAGAATTGAAAACATGCCTTTATCTCCAGAACAGGATAAAATAATTGACATGGACAATGCAAGTGAGGATTCTCTGAGACTTCTTATAAAGATTGCGGACAACACGGCTATGAACGAAAAAATGCGTCCAGAGATAGCTCATTTTTTTCAAACAAAAAAGACTTTAAATCCAAAAGAATATTAATATGGCAAATAATCATGAACAATTTAAGGCGTTTCACGATGTTATAAAAGCTACTTCAACGCGCCGTAAGACTCTCAAGACGAATCGAGATGCATTGAGAGCTAAAATAAGAAAGTACTTCAAAGATAATCATAGCGATTATATCCAACCTACTTTTTATTGGCAGGGGTCTTACGCTATGCACACATTACTAAATCCCATTAAAGATGAAAATGGTTTAGGAGCTTACGACCTTGATGATGGAATATATTTCGAAAGTGACAACATCAATGACCGTAAATCTATCAACTGGTATCATAGGGAAGTATATGAGGCCGTTAAGGACCATACAACCAACGGGGCAGATGACATAAATCCTTGTGTTAGGGTACAATATGCGGATGGGCATCATATAGATTTAGCTATCTATTTTTTAGACACTGTTAATGACAAGACTATGCTTGCACACAGAGCTGAACCGTGGCATGAATCCAATCCTGATGAAATGATAGATTGGTTTAGCAAAGAATGTAACGATAAAACAAAATTACGAGAACTCGTTCGTTTCATGAAGGCATGGTGTGAAAACAAGCGCAATGAAGGTACAAAGATGCCGAGTGGTTGCATCATGTCAATGCTTGTATCTAAACATTATCAGTGGAATGATGAAAATCGTTATGATGTTGCTATGCGAGATATACTGAAGAATATATATGACGAACTTAGTATTGAAGGAAACTTCCATTGCTGGAGACCTGTAGCTCCTTATGAAGACTTGTTTGACAATTATACAAAAAGCAAGAAAGATGCCTTCTTAAAAGAATTGAAATCATTTAAAGAGGACGCAGAGAAGGCTATAGCCAGCAAGAATCAACATGACGGATGTGTTAGATGGCAAAAACATTTCGGTGATAGGTTCAGTTGTTCTACGGCCAAAGATGTTGACGAAGATGCCTCACAGCAGAGATTCTCAGGTACAATAAATAAAAACAGCCAGTATGCCTGATGTTGAAACCGTATTGGAGACCTGTTTTATTGAACTTTCAAAAGAATACGATATAGAAGAGGTTGATAGCATTCCGCGATTTGAGAAAAAAATACGAACTCACATTTGGAAAGTTCAGATACCTGCATTGGTATTGGATAAAGCCGAAGATGTAGAAGTTTACATTCTATTTCCAAAAGACTTTCCCTACTCAATGCCATGTGTGATTATACCAGATGATAGGTTCAGATACCTGCCCCATATATCTGTAAAAACACGCAAGTTGTGTTTATATGAGGATGGCGAGGTTTATGACGCGAAAAATATTGAAGGACTAATACGTGACAATATCGACAGAACAAGAAGGTGGATTGAGAATTATTACGGTCGAGACAACTCCAATGAATATGCTAAAGAAATCAGAAATTATTGGAATGAACAATATGACGGAGAGAATAGTGTAGATGACCATTGGATTTTGTTAGGTAATATACCGACAGAAACTTGTGAAATGACAGGTGTTGCATATGTTGGTAAAAACCTTAAAGATGGTAGTATGCATGTGATGAATGTTGTTGCATCTGATGAGAACGACAAGGCATTAGCAAGTATCAAACTCAGGCATAAGACAAGAGAGATTACTGTTCTCTATATTGCTTCTTTAAAAATCCCCAATGAGCCACCATTTAGCATGACGGGGCAAGAGGTGATAGATAGGATAAGTGACAATGAAGACAGGAAGACGTTCAAGAAATACCTTAACCATTTCGGGAATGTGAATGTATTCTTTTCTATAGGATTGAATTATGCTGTAGGTGGCATATATATACACGACCTGAAAGTGAATAGGAATGGCTATCGGAAGGGAGCACTGACTTCGTTCAAAGTTTTGACATCTTTTGAAAATAAGAATAAAAAACTTGATAGACTCCATGTCTCAATATATTCAGACCAGCGAATTGCAGAACGAACTGCAGGTGAGATAATGAAGGATAGACGTTTTTTAATAGCTGGACTTGGTAGTGTAGGTAGTAACTTATGTTACTATCTTAACGGTTACAACAATGCTGCGTTTGTCTTAACAGATAGGGATTGGCTAACGGTAGATAATATCGGGCGGCATCTACTTGGTTTTGAATACATCAACCAATATAAGTCATATGCCATAGCACACTACCTACAGCAATACAGACCAGATAGAAAAATACAAACCTTACAAATGAACTTACAACAACTTAAAAAAGAAGCAATCAACGAAGCTAGTGCGATGTTTATTTGTACAGGTGATGTTATGTCTGAGAAATGGCTGATTAACCAAATGTTAGAAGGATTTGTAAGAAAACCGGCTTTTATACTTTGGTTGGAACCTTATGGCATATCTGGCATCATGATATATGTAAATCCAGAAGATATGGAGTCTGTTAAACGGCTAAGAGATAAAGCAAATGATAGTTTCATAGATTTTTGCTTGATAAAGAGGGAAGAATATACAAATGAAGAGAAACTTACGAAACGCGATGCAGGATGCAATGGTAGTTATGCACAGTATTCTGCCAATGATGTAACTATGTTTCTTTCTACAATGTTCCCCATTATAGACCAATTATTAGAACAACCTTCAGAGTCAAAATGTTACCGATGGGTAGGAAATATAGGAATAGCAACAAAGAAAAACATCAACCTGCATCCAACATCAGAATTCTTAAAAAACGATTTGCAAGAACTTCCTGTATAAATATTGCCGATTGTCACTTCGAGATAAAAGAAGAAGTAATAGAGACCCTTAAGAGTTATGTCCAACATGAAGGCAACGAAATGTGTGGAGTGTTAACAGGTACGCAAGTTGGTAAGAATTGTTACAGAATTTGTAAAATTTCGCCACCATGTGTTAAAGCACACACTCATTGTGGGTGTGAACGTGATGCAACAATAGCGAATAAATTTATTGAAGCCGATTACGAACGGTCAGAGCATACCCGTTTTTATATTGGTGAATGGCATACACATCCAGAGGACAAACCAAAGCCATCTGCTGTTGATTATAATTCTATTAAGAACAATTATCATACAGCATTGCTTGTTGTACCATTATTATTGATGATTATAGTTGGAACACAAACTTTCCATATTTGTGTATATAATGGTAAGAAATTTGTAGAGGTAGTACCTAAGATTGTGTAAAACAAGTGTGGGCAAAAACGAAACCACAATCGGGCGGAAGTTTATAAGTTACAAAATTCCGTCCGATTATATAGAAGGTAGTCTTTCCTACTTCGTTATCACATTCCTCAAATCGGCATAGCTATTCACCACTTTGTATGTGACAGTAGAATTCGAGATTGTGGCGAAGTGACGACGGGCACATTCTATCTTTACGCTTTCAGCACTGCGATAGTCCAGTACTTCGTCATCACTATAGCCTTTGGTTTCAGCAACGAAATAGACGTGTTTGATGTCGGTGCCTTCTTTGAACACTATTGCCCAGTCGGGATTATAGTGTCCGGCAGGAGTGTTAATATAGAAGCCGCCGGGCAGTTTTGTATAGACTATGACTTCATTCTGATGCTCCAGTGCTTGAGCGAAGTTCATCTCGATGCCTTGTGAATCTACCACTACAAGGTCGTAAAGGGATTTTTGCGACTCCATGGCATTGACGCCCAGTTTGCCCTTTAAGGCTGATGTGCTGAATATGTCAGAATTAAAGGTCTTGTCAAGTTTATGATATGCAACGTGTTCGATTACGGCAATGGCCTTGCATTGATTGATGATGTTACCTGCCTTGATGATAAACTCTTCGGGATTAGCCTTGAACATATAGAAGGTGTTAGGGCTTATCTTTTGCAAGATGGTCACAATGACACGGCGTGTCAGTCCGGTGGCTTCCACTAATTTCCCGATTAGGTCATACTTTACATTCTCATTTACCAGTTCCTTGACAGCGTGTGTGTCTGTGCCTGTCACTTTCATGGCAATGCCTTCCGTAAGTTCCTGTTTGTTCTTTATTTCATTGAGCGTGCCAGTCGTTACTTGAATGTTTATTTCCGACACTCTCAGGTGGTTGTCCAGTTCAATGACGGCACGTTGGATTAGGTCTTCTGTCTTGAAGTTAACAGTGTAGTAAGTTTGATGGTTAATCTTCCGCCATAGTTCTTGAAACTCTTTGCGCTCAAACTTCTGCGAGTCAAACTTTGCTTCACGTGTCTGTCTGGCATTGTCTGGCTTGACAGCATTGGGATTGAATACGGCATCCAACCGTTTTACGATGTCTGCCTTATATTCGTTGTAATCCTCACCGAAATCAAGCGTTCCCTGCTGCTTGTGGTCGTGGAACTGTTGGGTGAGTTGTCCTTGCCGGTTAACATAGCCATGAGTAACCAATGCTGAAAACAAGAAACTTGCTTCCAGTTCATCCAGTCTTTTCTGCTCTCCATTTGCATTGGTGACAACCATATCCACAAATAAAGTAGGCTGTACCTTAATAGGACGGTCGCCAACAGCATCGGCAATTTCTGTTTGCAATTTCTTGGCAAAATCATCATAGCTTTCGCTGGCAATGACAGTCAGTTCGTTTACTTCAAACACTCGTCCGTGCAACACGGTCTCATCCTGCCGTTCACCTTGGCTGTTTACGCACAAGCGCATACCACGCCCCACTTCTTGCCGTTTCTTTGTCTGGTTGTCGCTGTCCTTCAGTGTACATATCTGGAACACATTCGGATTATCCCAACCTTCTTTCAAGGCAGAGTGCGAAAAGATAAAGCGTGTTGGTTCATCAAACGACAGTAGCTTCTCCTTGTCTTTCATGATGAGGTCATACGCAGAGGTGTCATTGCTGCTCTCGTTCTTTAGCTCTGTCTTTGAAGGTTGCACAAAGTGCCCTTTCTTGTCACGGGAGAAATAGCCGTTGTGTACCTCTTCCGCTTTCCATCGTTTCAAGTAGTCTATATATTCTTGGAAAAGCCACGCGACTTTGACCCTTTTGGCCAAACAGGATTTGCCCACCTTTG
>OMFY01000086.1_pt1 | contig 71584 bp, 55 predicted proteins | sample 1645701 | NCBI WGS metagenome assembly OMFY01 (sample SAMEA103958111, study PRJEB25191) | human gut metagenome | biome: human-associated habitat [ENVO:00009003]; feature: intestine environment [ENVO:2100002]; material: feces | place: Germany | collected 2013/2015
TTTATCATATACTGAATATATAAATTTATGTAAATTGTATAAGCAGCATCATTTATATTTAGGTTACTATAGATATAAAGGAGATATAGATTATCATACCGTCTTCATATTTAAAATAAATCCAAAGCATAATAGACTAATATATGCAATAAAGAATAGATATTATCATCTATTACCTCTTAAAGTAAAAGAGCATATTACTCAGTTTACTAATAAGAATGTATTTATTAGTTCAAGTGCTAGAATAAATGATAGTATTATGAAAGATGAAGTAACGTTAACAGTGAGAGAAGAACTATTTATAATGCAAATGGCTGAGCAGCAAGATGTTCAAGAGCCAACATTGCTTGAAGATATAAATTGCCTTGGATTTTAGTATCCAAAACTTAATTGTTTGAAAAAAGAAAGGGGTCGTTGTGAAACGATCCCTTTTTTGTTTATCCAATACGATTTATCATATCGTTTAGTTTCTCTCGTGGATTTTTCATATTATAATAGGCATTAAGTATTGGAATAACTTTAATGAAGTCTCTTTGCCATCCTTTTAAGCCTTTATAAGCACCTCTCTCAATTTCTTCATATTTTCTACTACTCAAATAAGATAACGGATTAATAACCTTATTAACATCTACAAATGTTTGAATTAATGGAGTAATAGAATTAAGAATATCGAATACATCCATTGCATTATATCTAGAACCAGACTCTAATGAAATCTTCTTTAACTCTAATCGTAAGAATTGAGTAAACCAATAATCGTCATCATCTGCACCCATTCCAAATAGATTAAATATAGTTAACCAGAAGAAGTATGTAAACATTTGAGCATTAAACCTTCTAATATGTAAATCTATTTGTTTCTTTATATCTACATCAGGATATTGCTCTTGTAATTCTTTTAACTTCTCATCATTTCTTCCAGTGAGTACTCTCAAGAGTTTAATAAGCTTTCTATCAGATCCGTATTTCCATCCATAGAAATATGCTGATGCTGTTCCCATCGATAACTCTTTTGTCTGGTAATTCCAGTACATTGGAGATATTGTATTTTCTATATTTTTTGGAATAAAAGCACGGAACATAAGTATAGTACTAAGGGCTGGTAATAAATGAACACCACTTTTATCTGCTTCCTCAACCATACCTTCAGCATGACTAGATATAGATCCTAACTTAGCAGTTATTTCTTCTTCTAACTCCGCAGTAACATATGGTGCATACTTGGATTTTACTCTAAACCCATCTTTCATTTCATATGCATTCCATAGATTATCTTTAGCATTTCTATATATAGCCTTACGCTCTTCTATAGACTTATTAAGAAAATGGTTATCTAGAAAATCGTTCTCAGAAATAAAATGTAATTGCCCATCTTCTAATCGAATTAGCTTATAGTTTAAATAAACTGAAACGGTAAATGCACTATTAGGTAAAAATGACATTAACTTAAAAGCAGAGTATGGTTCTACAGCTCTAGTAATCATTCTACCTATTCTCCATCTATTAGTATTAGATAAATCTTCCTCTTGATTAAAAGTAAGACCATTATATTCTAATGCACCTATCAATTTATTATTAGCTTGATTCTTACCAAATTGACTAGCAACTTTCAAGCTAATTAATTCTTTTGTTAAAATACTATTTGCAATAGTGAAATCATGCATATTATAATGCTTACGAACAAAAGCATCATTAGCATAAAAACTCCATGCAGCAACTCCACCAGATATTGCAGAACGTAAGTTCCAAGACAAACCAATATCTCTACCCCATCTTGAAAAATGCTCAAATACTTTATCTAAAGAAATCTTATAACCTTTTAATGTTACTTCAGGTAATATATCTCGTCTACCATAGATATGATAACCTATATAAGTATGAACTGCATCTGCTAATTTACTACTTGCAGCAGGTTTAGTAAAACCTTTTTGTCTAATAGAACCAGCATTAGTAATTAAACTGTCTAATAGATTTAATTGAGGTGCCACTTTCTTTTTATTCTCATAATTACAAGCCATTCTGTAATACTTAGCAATAGCTCCAATTAAATCATTAGTACCAGAAGCAGGATCAGTAAGCATGGTAGTATACATTGTAGGCATAATATTTATCTCTGTACCATTAGGTCTAGTTTCTACCTTTACTCCATATATTTCATCATCTGGTTGAATACCAAATGCATCTACCATATAGTTTCGGGTTCCTGTAATGAGTCCCCTACTACCCCAATAATTAAAGATATTACCATTAATTTGCGGTAACTTATAGTTATTCTTATAATTAGAGTGAGTAATTTTATCATTAGCCTCATTCATAACATCTAGAATAACATTTCTAAGATTAACTAGAGCTGGATCTCTCATTACAGCATTATAAGCCTTTCTATTATCATATTCTTTAATAGATAATTTAGGTTGTTCTGCCTCTGGTATACTATTATCGTAGTTTTTATTATAGAACTTAGATTCTTCAGATGTTTCAGCCCAATTGCTATTTGGTACTCTATGCATATACTGTTGACGTACTGGTATTACTTTGGTCATATAAGAAGCATAGTGTTTTACTCCTTTATCGTCTACCCATATATCTTCAGGTGATACAGCACTTTTACCTCCATTTTCCTTTGCTAGATCACTAAGTTCAGATTTAAATAACCTAACACTACCAACAGTTTTTTTAGTACGTTTTCTCACATTATACATTGCTATATCAAGCTCTTTGATTTTATCCTTAACTGCTTGAGGCATTCTAGTATAATCTGGTTCAAATTTATCAGTTCTATATAACCTCAATAGATTGTATCTGGCTTGATATAATCTATCATATATTTCACCATAATCTTTTTTATTTTGCTTAGATACCTTCTCTTTAAACTCATCTGTAAGCTCCCATCTGGTATTACGCTCTAACCAAGCACTATACAATGTGTCACTTCCATCTGGAGTATACCCATCGACATTTTTCATTCTTTCCATTTCTTCTAAGAAAGCATCCATGTCTACTTTAGACTCCAATCCTTCTTGTAGTTTGGCATAAGCTTCTGTAAGTTCAGCAGCTATTTGAGCTTCTACACTACCTTCTGGTTTTAATTCTCCAGTAATAGGATCATAAGGATTTGCAAGATTTCTCTTCTTCTCTAATAACCTATTATATTTTTGATATTCCTCTACAGGCATTCTCTCAAATCTAGGTTTATTAGTACTACTATCTCTGTATGGTTTTAATATGTTATCTATCTCTAGGTTTACTTCGGATAGAGCCATATTAGCTTCCATACTTAAATTAGTAAAGATATCATAAAATTCTGGTGTATACTTTCTTTCACAATTCTCAGATTTCCAATTATTATAATCTTTTTGATATTGTATCCATAGAGAAGGATTAAGTTTAAGCTCATCAATACTAGCTAATTTATGATTCTTTAGCCAATCCTTTCTAAACTTATATTTGTTATTTTGATATACACCATACCTACGATCTCTAATTAAATATCCAGTCTTTTTACCATCTACGTCTCTTTCAAATAAAAGATTATGGTCTCTTGTATCTTTAGCAGCATTATATAATTCTGCATACTTACGATATACCTGTTTATGAGTCATAGAGTTAACATCACCAACAACTTTTCTTAATAGTTTAATAACAAATTTAGGTGAATTTACAGGAGTAGCAAAGAATCTGTGATACCAATTTAAATCACCATCAAAAGTAAGCCAGTTCATCAGAGCTCTATCTATATTAGGATCTTTAGCTTCTTCCATTTCAGTACGCAAGAACTTTTCTACTGTTCTTCTAACTGAGTTTCCATACATGTAACCAATGTTTTCTCTATCTATCATCTTTTTAGATGAGAATTCTCTAATCAATCCATCTACTACAGATAATATATTATCAAATTCATTAGTACCTAATATATTTTCATAGATATTCCTATTAAATTCTGTATTTAGCTCATTATAAAGTTTACGTAAGTTACTCTCATGTGGGTATAAATACTCAGCACCAAAGTTATCTAAAGCAGTTCTTAGTTTAGTAAGTTCTTCAGTATCATTTGTTATCTGTGCAGTACTTATTTTCTCATCAATAGTTTTGATTACTTTCTCTGCTTCATCTAGACTATATAGTACATTATCTACATACTCTAGACTACCATTAAGAAAATTAGCAATATTGTTAACACCTTCTACATCAGTTATAGAATTTTGAATACTTCTAAGACTAGATAGTAACTTATCATTACGTAAGTTTTCATTTCTATCAAATTTGTCTTCTATAACATTGTATCTTAAGGAAGCTACACGATTCTCTGCTGTCTTAACCATATCAGAGAATACAGATCTAAGTTTAATAGAAGCAATTTCTTCACGTTTACTAGCTGCTGGTAGAACATCTGGTATATAATCATAAGAATCTTCTCTTTGCTCTAGAGTTTGATATGCATTAAATTCAATAACATTATCTACTATTTTATTAATTAAGTCTTGATGAGTAGTATTTTTACCAAATAACCTCTTAAACCAATCAATAATTTTTTGAATTAATGTTTTTTCTCCTTTTGTAGCAGGGAAGTCAAACATATTGTGAATAACCTCAGGATTAGAAAACAGCTCTGCAGCAAACTCATATACATTCTTACTAGCATGATCCTCATGCTTTTCTGCATACTCTTTTTGAATCTTTCTAAGTTCATTCGCTGCTTCAGTATTTGAAGCTAATGAATCTAGAGTAATAGCATGAGCTATTTCATGTAATAACACATTCTCTAATGAACCATATCTACTGAAATCACCATTTCTATTTACTACAATAGTATTAGAGTTTCTATCATATATAGCAGGTGTCCAATAAGTAGCTTCAGGATAAATTTCATTTAATGATCTATCAGTATATTCAATAGATACAGGTTGCATATCTATTTTATTAGCAACATCATTTAGTACAGTAGCCATTTCAGAATCCATATTATCTAATAGTTCTTTACTATTACTGTAGGATTGAATAGATTTTAATTGACTTATGTTTTCTGAATTACTATCTGCTAGATATATGTTATTATCCTGAGTAGAGAATGTACCTTGATTATCTATTGATTTAATTTGATTAGAATTAAATACTACAATTTCTGTTCCAGAAGAATGATTTACACCATCATAACCCCTATACAACGTTTCTAACTCATTTTCACTTATTGCATCTACCGTTGGTTTTTTTATTAACCCGAAAGTTCCAAATCTAATTAAGCGACTTTTAAGTGTTTCAGTAAATGAAACATTTTTTGGATTCTTTATACTTAAAAACACAGGATAGATCTTACCATTTTTACCGTAAGGCGCTTTATAATTTTTAGCTACATCTAAATATTTACTAAAATAAATGCCAACTCTAATTGAACTTTTGTATCCTATATACCCTTGATGTTTTGTGTTTTTGTAGTTGGGGTTGTCCTTTGGGTTATAAAAAGTATCAATTCCTGAAGCACCGCCGTGGTATATCACCAAAGGTTCACCATTTTCATCTACTACTTTGGATACATTAGTTTTATCTTCAGATTGCCAGTCCCCAAACCACTCTTTAAAGCTCTTAGAATAAGTTCTAGCCTTAGCTTGAATAGCAGCTACTCTATCACCATTATAATGCTCTAAAAGGTCTGAAAAGAGCTTAGATAGCTCCCCATTGGGAGCCTTATCTATGCCATTACCATTGTTTTGCGACCATATATGATAAGCCGCTGCTTCACTAGTTGCATTTTTTAATTCTTCAAATTCTCTTGCAACTTCTTTATTTTTTAAATTAGGACAAATTATTTTCATAATGATTACTTATACAATGATTCATTTCATCTGTAGGAAATTCATTCTCATTATTGAACTCATTGGTTTGTTCAGTCTGTTCAGTCTGTTCATTTTCAGAAGTAGAAGGTTGCTCGATATTATTTTCTATTACCTCACCATTTTCATCCATACTAGTATCTACTAATGGTGCTGCATCACTTTCAACAGTACTAAACATATAATCAATTGTGCTTCTTGAATAGAATACTCCACTTAACGGTTTACCATTTACTTTATTAGTTTGTGAGTTGATTTTTGGTACAATCTCATTATTAATAATATCTGGAATATCCTCTAAGAAATTATTATCATATTTAGCAAATCTTGGAGCAACATTGTTACCCGGAATAATAGAGAATCTAGATATATATTTACTTCCAGTAGTATATGGGGATAAGTATTCAGATACAAATCCTTTACCACCTTGTCTAAACCCTTTCTTATTTACTAATATATATAATGGTTTATATGTTTTGGTTTTACCATCATCTTTAATAAATGTACCAACATATTTATATAGATTATATCCACCAGTAGCATTGTTATCTCTCATTTTAACATATGGATGATACAATGGAACATCAGTATCATCTTTACAAACATATCTTCTAGAAGACCCTTTAATAGCTACAGGAACTAATCTATTACCAACTTTTTCTCTATGAATATAAATACCTTTAGTATTTGTATTTATTATAGGAACCATGTTATTATCTTGCCAGTTATTACGATAGATTTCATCTACATCATCTGGAGTAAACAGATTGGAGAAATCATCTATATTTTCCTCTAAAGTTCTTACAGTTTCATAATAACCAAGTTCATCTAATACCCTAGTAGGTATAAAATCAAATAGAGAATTCAAATGTTTAGTACCATGACCACTAAATACTGCATATCTAACTAAATCATAAGCTAAATCATGTAGTTCTTGATTATCACTATCTAATAATTCCTGCCAGTATTCTCTAATCTGTCTACTAGCATTAGAACTAATATCATCTGAATAATCTAAACGAATATAATCTATAGCTTTGCCTGTAGTATCAGTTACACCAGTAATACTATTAAGGAATAGATTACTAATTCTACCATTAGTAACAGAAATAATTGGGTATTTACCACCTTTAGAAGCAGCATCAGAGATAATATCAGTTTTAATCCTATTGATCCTCTTAGCAATAGTATTAGGACCAATAAATAGATCTCTCAACTCTTTCATACTATTAATTAATGGACTACTAGTACTATCATACAATGAATAAGCTCTCCAGTAAGAATCAATAGCATTAGTAAATGCTGTTACAGCTTGTTTATCCTTTACTTTAGAAAATCCACTAGCATTAATAAGAGATCTGAATACTCTATAATACTCATCAGAAGATTGTATATTAATTTTACCAAGTAAATCTAATGTAAACTTGATACTATTATCAATTTTCTTTTGTAAGAAGGTTTCCTTAAAGAATCTATTAACCATTTCTGGTGTGAAATACGGACTAGTATAACAATCAGCAACATTTTGTAGGAAGGTTCTCATTTCAATAGAGTTCTTACCAAACTTCTTAGTATCCACCTGAGAAGCCTTTACAAGATCAGACATTGCCTGAGCCATAGGTTCTATTTCTTTGAATAACTTATATACAAGTATTTGTCCATAGTAATAGTCAAAATCTTTTTCTTTATCATTTGCTTTACGAAGAAGATTTTCTAAATAACCTAACTTTCCTTGTTCAGGAACCTCAAATAATACTTGATCTGTAACTTGTTCATTCTTAAGTAAGAGATCAAGATTTTCTTTATCCTCATTGGATTTAGCTAAACTCTTTGCTTTAGTAACAAATTTATCATATACTGCTTTTTCCTTTTCTTGGAATCTTCTATAAAATGGTTTAGTGTTATCTATGCCATAAACTCCCCTACTCTGTATATAATCATTTGCAAGATCTTTCATGATCTCTTGTGAAACAAAATACATAGTATTCTTGCCAGCACCATTTCTTAATAAAAAGTTAGTAAGATTATAGGTAAATCCATTTACATTTAGCTTGATAATATAGTTATCTTTAGCAACGTCAACGTGAGCACTAATCAATGCAGATAACCAGTCTAGAATATGAATGTCATCTACACCACTTACTTTATGCAAGTTACCTATATTCGGTAAGTACTCTGGAGATTGCATTACTAATTCAACTAACTGACCTAATACATGATGCGGGTTATTTAATGCAAATGGTCCAATACCACCTTTACTATCAGCGAAGTCTTGTTTTAAAGTATCTTGATATTCTTCTGTATACTCATATAAAGCAGCATCATTATTTTTATCAGGGAAATACTTCTTTACAATACCGTTTTTCATGATGTTAACAGGAACATCCAATGGTCTAGTAGTATCATGAGTATTTTTAGAATCAAGTAATGAAGCCATAAATGTATCAATCAATAGGTTTTCTATAGCACCTTGTGATTGCTTATTCATTGGTTTATTATAATCAAATTCTGTCTTAGAAGATATATATGGATAAACCTTATAAGTTGCATCTGTAACATCATACATAACATTAGAATTCTTACTCTTAAGGTAATCATTAACCAATGCTGCCATATTCTGTATAGACCTTCTTGTAACAGGTTCACCATCTTTAATAGCTAAGATTTCATCAGCATATTCATTAAATCCACTTAATGCTAATTCTATTTCATCTTTAGTTGCCTCTCTTCCGGGTTTATTACTTCTACGAGAAGTATAATTATATCTTGTTAAGAATAACTTATCAATATCAAAGTCAGAACCAGTTCTCGCAGTGAACTCATCTGGTAGTATAATTATATCTCCTGCTTGAGACATTACTACATCTTTAATAGTTAAAGCAGCAATAGAAGACATACCCTGAGTAGGTACACGATATGCCATTGCAGATGGTGAAGCATTTGGACCAATTATATTATTATCTATTAACCACTGCCTAGCTTGTAAGAATGACATATTTTCATATCCGGGGATTATGTGTTTCAATAGATTTATTGAAATAACACACTCCATAGATCTATCATCTGCAATTAGTTTAAGTCTTTCACCATTATTAATTTGGTATTTAGAATATTGACCAGCTTCACTAGCTTTTACTTTATCAATAGATTTTAAACCAAATGAAGACATCTGTATAAATGTACCACCCGGCAAATTAATATCTACAGTCTCTTTGTTTACTGCGGATATAATCTTTGTAACCAATTGCTTAGCTACAGGAGAAGCAGACAATGGAACCTTAAAATTACCAGTTTCATCAAGAGTAACCTGATCGATAATATCAGAATCCATATTAGAGGATATCATATCTCTTACTAACTTATCAGATATACCTTGCAGATCTTTAAAAGAATATGTGCCATCTTCATTCTTTTCAGCATGTAAGTTTTTAAGAATTCTGTTGAGCCCTCTATCTGATAGATTGTCAATAGCATCCATTGCTAATTTAACCAGTTGTCTACCGCTAACTTTCTTACCTTTTCTACCAGTAACATCTTGATCTACACCACTACTAGAAGGGATTATATAGTCTCCATCTAATCTAATGTTTGAGAATACTGTTTTCATAGCCTGAGTAACCAACATACGCTTTTCAGCATCATGAGCTTCAATAGGCATCTGATTAAGTAGGTTGCCAAAATTCTGTTGTCTATATACAATAGGTTTAGAATAAGTTCCTTTATCGTCCTTTTTGAATTCTTCTGTTATTTCATTTTGAGTAGCATCTGTATAGAAATCATATTCTTTGATGTTACCTACCTTTACTGCGGATTTTGTAGTAAACATATCAATAGGATTATTAACATCATTCATCCTATCATACAATACTCTTAAATCTCCAGTAGCCAGTACTTTAAATAATGGGAATATAGCCATCTTATTAAAGATAGGCATATTAATGAATTCACCGGGTATTGGTTGAAGTATTTCATTACCAAAGTATACCATCTTTTTAGGAGATAATACAGCAGATAATGTATTTACATATTTTCTGATATCACCTAAATCATCAGCGTGTTGCTCTACATAATCAACAGCTTCTTCTACTTTAGGATCTAATAAACCTTGACTAGCTAAAATAGCTTTATACATAGTAGGTGAACAGTATACAGATGCATCAGCTTGGTTAATTGGAGTCTCTTCTTCATTAACTTCTATATTACCATCCTTGTTCATCTTGATATCACCATACAATGACAAGTCACGTTCTGTACTTTCTTTAGCTTTATCTTTGATACCTTGTGGTATACTTTCATTGCTGAATAGATCACCAGATTCAAATACAGTATCAATATATTCTTTGGTATATTTACCAGAGTTTTCCATTAATTCCCTTACGTATGCATCGTAGATTGCTTTGTATAACTCTTTTGGTTGATTAGTACGTAACTCAACATCTTTTAACCCAGCTACATTATATCTACCTTGTTTGTACCTAGCAACTTTATTCATTAAATGGTTAGGATCAGAGAAGTCTGTTCTAGGTCTATCACCAGTTGATAATGTACCAGCAAGACGTTTGGATACATCAGGATAGTTCTTAAAGAATGCTACATCTTTATATAGGATTTTTTCTGTTTCAAACATTGATACAAAGTTATTAACAGTAAATGTAGAAATAGCGTCATAAATAGCTATATGATTTCTATTTAGTTCATTCTCTTTTCCTGCCAATGTAGCAATATCATTAGATAACTTATTAGCTCTATCATTAATAGAACTTACAGGTAAGAATTTGTTTTTATAATACCCATCACTCGTTTTCTCAATTAGACCTAATTTCTGTATATAATCCAATTGTTTACCAGCAAACACCCCTAATGTAGTATTTAAGTCTTCTTTCAATTGAGCAGCATTATTAAAATAATCCATCAATTCTTTATCACTCATTGAATTGAAAGACATATATTGTATATTACCATCTTCAGTATAATGATATACACCACGAGCAATTCTAAACTTACCTCCTTTACCATTATCCTCACCTCTTTTACCAAAGTACATAGTAGGTCTGTTTGCATCATCAATCTTATCTTCTGCTAATTTCATTCTACGATACTGTAGAATTGCATCATATTCACTTCTATAGTATTTATAGAATTGATTTAATACATCGTCAGAAAATCTCATTTCAACATAATCGTCAACAGGAGTAATGTTTAAAGTACGACCTTTAAACATTTTTAATCCTTGAATTGGCATATATGTCTTTTTATCAGACATCGTAGGTAAGATAAGAATATCATTTTCAGAACATACAAATTTAGAAATAAATGTTTCTATTCTAGGAGCCGATTGATAATCTGTACCAATATTACCAGAATTATATTCTGTAATATTAAGTAAAGTACCTACAGTAAGTCTAGTATTAGGACTATTCTTTAATGTATTATAAACTAGTGAAGAAGAGTTAATAGGACATTTTAATAATCTACTAACATAATTTCTATCATTATTAAGCTTCTTAATTTCCAAAGTAAGATAATTATGTTTAGATAACGGGTACACTGTAGTATTCTTAGGTCCTAATACTTTCTCCTCTAGATTATTGTTATTAAGCTGATAATGAACAATAGCTAAGTTTAATATACTGTTTTCCCCAGTAAATACACCATCAATAGATCTTTTAATTCTATCATTAGGCTTATCTTTAACAGGTCTACGCAAAATTTCAGGAATTGCCTTGGCTAAACTACCATCTCTATTACTAGATAATAATTCTTTAGCTGCTTGTAGTATTGTAGGCTTATTAACTGAATTGACTGATGATACCTTATCTACAATAGCTTGATACAAAGTATCAAAATTAATTGCAATACCAATCTTATTATATACATCTACATAGCTATATAAAATTGCATTGAAATCTTCATTGCTAGTAGATTCATTCATTCTAGCTAATCTAGTATTTAATGTGTTGATATCATCTCTAATAGTCTTTAGTAATTCCATGTTGGGCTTACGATTACCTTCTGCATCAGTAATTACCATATTACTATTATAGAAGTTTCTATTCCAATCTGCAACTAGTCTTTTACCATTACGTAGATTAACACTACCACCTAAGTTGGCTATGTATTGAATAGTATCTGTTCCAACATTTTGGAATCCTACTGTAAGGAAGTTGTGTCTATAACCAGTAATGGTTTGAAATATTTGAGTCTGAAGATTAGAATCCTTTACTGAGGATAACTTATTATATACAGAAGCATAGAAAGGATCAGTTTTTGCTAATTGAGCAGATTTTCTGATTAATCCACCATAAGTATCTTCATCAAATAATTTATCTACAATTCGTCTCCAAGCCGAAAGGAATGGTGTTACTCTAGGTATACCTGTTTCAGCATTCATATCTCTTACATAACTATCTGTAGCTTTATCGTATACACGATCTTCAATAGAAGATAAGAAAAGTTTTACAGCAGGTCTAATATTATGTAATACAGATACTTCGTAGGAAGCTTTATCATATTTATCAAAGTTTTCCTTTTCAATTTCACCACTATCTCTTTCCTCAGTTTCATCATATTCCTGTTCTTCTTTTACCTGTCTTAGGCTTAAAGAATTAAGATAGGATTTAATATCTTTTTGGAATATATCAAAATGCTCATATAACTCATTAGCAGCTGCTCTTTGCTCTGGTGTAGCATTTTCATCATATGACAAATCCTCAAGTAAATCACGCATATCTTGGTAGTCAATCTGTATTTTAGTGAGATCATCTACAAAAGATTGAGAACTTAATGATTGATTAATATAAGATATTGCAAAGAATTCTACAGCCTGATTATAGTTATCAAGAGATTTTATGTTTTGGAAAGTGTACCCATGTTGAGTAAAGTTTACCCTATTCCTATAAGCTTTCTCAAATCTATCTTTAGCTTCTTGACTTACTGGAATATTAGCATACTTACCTTCATATATACCTCTAAAGATTTTAGTAGGAGAAGTTCTACCAAATAAAGACATAATGAAGTCTCGTAGTTTTTCAAACCACTTAGTAATCCTATAAGACTTTCTTGGAGTCTTATACATCATATACCCTCTAAATTCTTCTGCTAATGCTTCTTCTATATATTTATCAGATGCATTCTTAAGATTAGGATGAATTCTACGATACTCTTCATATACTTTATTTCTTTCCTGATCAGAAAGTAATAGCAGAGATACTCTATGGTATGCTTCGTGAAATTCTACACCAGCTGGATCACTATTATATAGTGTTATACTATCTTTAGTCATATAAGACATAGCTGTTGCAGGCATATCAGAAGATACAGCTACATCAATTATATTGATCTCTGAATCTGTCATACCTAACTTTTGTTTCAAGAAATTTTTAGCTTGAACCTTATTCAGTTTCTCCTTAGTAGTATATTTCTTATTAGGAGTAAAGTTTACTTTAACTTCTTTTTGACTACCACCCATACTAGATAAATCATTAAATGATCTACGTCTTCTAGATGGTTTAGGAGATTCAGATTTAGGAGCTTCTTCTATTGCTGGAGTTGCTGTAGAATCAGGTATAGTTGTAGGCATATCCTGAGTCATACCATCTGCAATTACATATGGTCTTTCATATCTTTCTGCATTAAGATTAGATTTAATCATACCATTTCTTACCATCCAAGACAATAATGTATGATTCATATCTTCTCTAGTAAACACTATACCATCAAATAATTCTAATCTACCACCTGCTTTTTCAACACTACTAGCCAGTCTACCAGAAAATAATAGATTCATTTTCATGTTAACTGCTAATTTATCATTTCCTTTTGAAGGAACTTTAAAAGGCATAGAACCATTAGATAGTAACCAATCTTCAAAATGCTTTCTCTCTTGCTCTTTCTGTGCAATAGACAAACCAGCTAGCGATACTTCATTAATACCATAGTGCAATACACCAAACTGACCTTTATTGTCTATATACAATTGTTTATTACGCAAATTAGCTTTTGCAGAATCACTAATATCAGATTCATTATTTACAGAAGTAGGTTCACCATAGTTTAAAAACATTTCAATAATATCAGATGCAATTAAATCTGTATTATTTATGTTCTGCCCACCCTTAAAACCACTTCTAAACACTATAGTAGAGATTGCCTCTGCTAATTTAGGATAAGAATTGAAGCGCGCTAGAGATAATTTTAATGGTAATGGTCTACCAGACAACCTTTTTTTACCATCGATAATATAATACACACCACCAGAAGTAGTACCAATGAAACCGGTATTATCACCTTCTACAGTAAATATTGTGCTTGTACCTCTAACACCAGTACTATAACCAAAGTTATTGATTTCTTCATCTAGATTACTGCTAAACTGAAATACATTTTTGAATTGTTTATCGTTTACTGGTTTCTCTGGTAATGGCATACCCTTTTTTATAGTGTCTACAATAGCATTGTGTAATAATATTCTAGTAGGGGTTACCTTAATTCTATTATCTACTTTATTTAGAAGTTTACCATCTGCTGATTTCATTACAAATCTAGAAATGATTTCCTGTCTACGTAAGCGTAGTCTTCGTATCTTTTCTGGACGTTCCTCTGGTTTAAGATATCTAATAGTATTAGGGCTTCTCATAGCTAGCCAATACTTTTTGCCATTTTCAGTATTTGTTACTATCATTCCTACTCTAGCAAAGTCATATGTACTGGGATCATCCCATTTTACAGTTTTTTTGAGAGTTGTGTCATAATATGGTGCTACTGAATATTCATATGTCAATTTATCTGATGATGAATTAAACAGCTTAGGCAATTCAGAGTTAGGAGAAAATTGAATTCTAGCACCATCTAATTCTATAATTTCACCAATATTAGCAGTAGGAGTATAATGAAAGGTATTTAAAATACCAAGATCCCCATCCTCTGTAAATTCAGCTAATTCTGCGTCACTAATAGCATCCGGCGGTACAGAACCGGGAGTAACTGGTGTAGGTATAACTCCATCTTTAGCTGCATCATTAACTTCTTCTTCAGTTAACTCTGCTGGTTGTGGGTCAAACAAATCATCTACAGTAATCTCAGCGACTTCTGCTGGAGTTGTCATTTTACCTCTAACATTCTCTGGCATATTGTAGTATGCAGTAGAATATGCCCCCTTAATAGCATCAAAATGCTGAGATAATTTTTCTCTATCCCTACCAATAGCTTCATACATATTCAATGCTACTTCTTTGAACTTGTATGCTCCTAAGTTAAATGCTTTACCAAGCATTGTCAAGAAAGCTTTGAATATTTTTGCTTGCTTTTCAGCTTGAGCAGCAGGATCAAATGCGAACCCTAAAGTATCATCCTCAAGAAGATCAAAGAAGTTTCTTGCTGCTTCATTAAATTCTTCTCTAGCATTTGCAGTATCCTTTTTATCCTGCTCAGTTTTAGTTGCTTTTGGTTTAGATTCTTTAGCTTTCTTTGATGTTTTAGTAGGTTCCTCAACAGCACCACCATATTCATTAAATACATCTTCAGTTGCTACACCACCTACTCCACCAGCAAATGGGTCTTCATCTGCACCTAATGTTTCATTAGTAGTTTCAACAGGTTCAGTTTTTGCACTGTCATTATTTTGAGGTTGAACTTCAGGTTCAACTTGTGGTTGTTGTTTTCTTTGAGTTAAACCAATATCTTGTCCTTCTGCAGCAGCTATAATAGCTTGATCTGCTTCACTTAATTCTTGAGATGCAATATTAGCTTGAGTAGGTCTAGCAGTCCTTCTTACTTGAGGAGTAGGCTTTTGTTCTACCTCTGGTGCAACTTGTTGCTCAGTACGCATTGGGCCGGTAGGAGCAGTGACAGGCTTAGAAGGGACAACAGGTTTAGATGCTGTTTGTTGTTCAGTAACCCCTAGTGCACCTTCTGCAGCTTCTTTACTTTCAGCTTTTTTAGTTTGATATAAATCAAACATTTCACTAATAAGAGTATCTCCTTGATGTTCATGAATATTTCTTAAAGCAGTAAGTCTTAATTTCTTAGATTTCTTATAAGGTTTAGTCTTACCTAGCTCTATTATATTCTCTCTTTCTACTTCCTCAGTAGGAGTAATTCTACCATTATCTATACCATGAAATGAATTTAAGATCTCTCTATTCCTCTCTAGCATTAATTCTGCTAATATACTATCTTCTGTAGCTTTATTAAGACCAGATACGTGTTCGTTCATAGTAACGAACTGCATAGCTGTATCTACATTGTTAATAGTGTTAGCATTATTTTTATACCAAGATGGCATACTCTTTAGAATAGATTTCTTTCTAGCATTTAGACGATATTTCATATCCTCTAATTTAGCTAAAGAGTATTGATTACCTCTGAACTCAGATTCATTTTTACTTTCATTCAATTGATTTATTGCTGTATCAATCTCGGTAATCATATTGTTCATGATATTCAAATGTCTTTGCCTATCATAAATCTCTCTTAATTCATCTTTAGATATAATTTCATCTTGAGTAGTAGCTGTATCATTAATTTGTCTATAAGCACTATCTATAGCAATTGTTAGGCTTTCCTCTGATATAGGATCGTTTACAAATTTATTCTTAGCATTATCTAATTCTTGTCTTCTTACTCTGGCATTTTGAATAGAAGAAGTGTACTCTTTTTCTGCTTGCATTGCAAGACCAACAAGTGTACCATACTCTTCTGTATCTTCTTCAATGTCCATAGTCTTAGCTAAGGATTTCATTTGTTTACTCTTAGCTAAAGAGAAAGCTCTAGATGCAAATTTAGCTTCTTCTAATGCATCCTCTCTGTTAAATCCTTCTGGTAAGTTTTCTGTTTTACCATCAGCTAACATACTCCAAGCATTTACAATCTCAGCTTCATGCCCTTTTAGTTTACCACTAGCATAAGTTATTGCTTTCTCCATCTCTTCCTTAGAATTGATTTCATTTGCAGCTAACTCATTTACTCTATCCATCCCTTGTGTATCTTTCACAAGAGAATAAGCACCTCTAACATTAACAGTACCTTGGATTGGAGATAACAGACTTGCAGCAGCTCCTAACTTAACATTGTTCCAATACTCTGTATCGTTTTCATATAATGGATTTTGATAGCCAAATGGACTTCCTAATATGTTAGCTACAGTAGTAGCTTTTTCTTTATATGCTCCTACTAAGGATGATGCTAATCCTTCTAGGTCTAAATCAGAACTATCAAAGTCCCCACGCTTATAGGCTTGACCTGTAGTATATTGTGATCCTTCTTCAATTGCTTCATTAAATGCAGTTGCAGCATTACGTAATGCTAAATCTGTTCCAACATATGCGGCTTTTGCTGCTCTATTAGCCCATTTTTTTGTTGCAACATCAATAGCATTTCTACCTAATACATACTTAGACATTTTCTTTTTAGCTTGACTAGCAGCTAATTCTCCTAAACCTTCAACAGGGTTCATTCCAAATGCAACTGTATTAAGACCTTTACCAATCCAACCATCTGCAATTTTTCCAAAGTAAGGAACCATAAGAGCATCTTCCGCTAAATTGCTTGCCCATGTGATAGCCATGTTTTGGGCAAAATCTCTGTCCAGACCTTGTCTTGCTTGAGATATAGCATTACTTAAAGATTGATCCTCTATTTGAATTTGACCGTCAAGAATCTTTTCAAACAATTTATCATCAGTAAGTTTGCTGAACTCTTCTGGTAAATCTTGTGATCTAGCAGCATTAACTACAGCTTGTACAGAACTACCGCTTTGACTTAATATATTAGATACTCTATCTCTATAATCATCTGATACGTTAGCATTAGCTTCATTCTCAGCTTGCTTATAGTTAGAATATATCATCATAGCAGCATTACCTAGATCTAATGCAATGCTTAATGCTCCTGTAGCAGCTCCAATAGCACCACCTGCAAGAGTACCAGCTCCGGGAGCTACACTACCAGCAGCAGCTCCAGTTAATGCCATAGTACCTGCTTTCAATAGACTCTTAGTCATTACGCTTTTTAACGCTGTAGTAGCATATGGTGCTATTTGCCACATCCAAGCAGAAGAAGAAGAACCTACAGCGGATGGTACAGAATATATCCATTTACTTGGTTCTGTCCATTTAAATTCGCTATTCTCTTCCATACCTCTTTGGAAGCGTTCATCTACTTTATATCTAGCAATATCAGCCTCATCTGTAGCTATATCATCATATAGCTCTTGAGCTCTATCTTTATATGACTGTAATTGCTGTTCTTGTTGTGCACGTACCTCTTGAGCATTACTTAAATCAGGTGATACACCCAATGCGCTTAATCCTTCTTTTGTCTGATTTAATTCATTATCTACTTCCTGTAATCGAATTGCTATTGCGTCTGCTTCATTACTATCCTGAGTAGTAGATAATTGGTTAAGAAGAGAATTCTTCTCAGACATCAAATTATCATATGCAGAAAATAGATTAAGATTGCTATTAAATCTGTCTATATTTGGTAATACTTCTCTACGTAATACACCTCTAGTATTTGACAATTGCGCTTCGTTCATATCCCGAAGCATTGCCTTTGCAGAATTAAATACTAATTCTGAAGTACTAAGATCATTAGCACTTTCATCTAGAGTGCTTTCTGTATCTAAATCTTTATTATAACTATCTTTGTTATAACCAGCTAAGTCTCTAAGCACTAAAGTAGGATCTATTGTAGATCCTACTCCAATACTTGAAGCATTAGAACCATCTAGATATTTTTCGTAATTTTGTTTGCGAAGTCTAGTGGCTAATGATATATCTTGTATGTTGTTTTTACTGTCCATAGATTAATTCTTCATTATCTCCTCTGTAAGCAGCATTTAATTTAGAACCCATTTTAGTATATTGGAATTCTTCTAAGTTAGCTCTTTCCCTAGTTTGCTGATTATTAAGTACTTGACGCATAACAGGAACCTCTACATAAATACCATCATACTGAATAGCTGCAGCATACTGAGGATCTGATAACCATCCACTACTTTGTATCTCTCTGTATGCAGCATTTTTATCACTACCAAATTTGATATTAGGTTTCTTAACAATGTCTCCAGAAGGACTAGGTAATCTACCATTTAATGTTGATAAGAACTTATTAAAGTCTTCATTTTTAATTAGCTTTTCAGGGTCAGTTTCTCCAAAGTCGTAGCCATTATCAATGAAGTATTGTACTGGAACATATGCTTTATATTCTTGAGTAAATTGCTCATCACCGGGAATACCATTTTCAATAAGTACTTTATTAGTAGGTGTAACTCCCACATTAGGAATATTACCAGCAATAAGGTCTCTTTCAAATTTAACTCGATTTGGGTTCCAGTTAGCTTCATTAACGCTTAAACCAAACTTAGAGTTGGTATATTGTTCAGGTGTCATCATTCCATAAACGCTATTACCAGAATAAATTGGAGTACCTGCTAATCCTCTAACCATAGAAGATTTATCAAGCATGGCATCATTAATAAAGTTTGCTTGTGATCCAATATCTGTAGATAATCTTGATACAATACCGTATGCACTCTTGTTTCTATTTAAAGGTAATTGAGTACCATTCTCATCTACTCTGTTAATATAGATATCTCTATATTTACTATCAGGAGCAAATGTCTTTTGGATTCTATCAAATTGTGAATTATAAGTCAATTTGCCTCCTCTTTCAGATGTTTGAGGTCCATACGGTCTATTCATAAGTGTAGCAGCAAGCTTTGTAGTAAATTGTACTGGAGAACCTTGAGCATTTTCTGCAGCTTTTAATTGCCTACGATACGCTTGCTCAGCAGCCATCTTAGCATACTGGTTAAGCTCTCTTGTTGGTCTAATAGTCCTGTCAATATTGGAATCAATAATTTGTTGTCTAAACCAAGATTGAGCTTCTTCATCTGTAGCCCCAGTTCTTTGTTTAAATAACTGCATATGCTTTTGTGCTTCTGGAGTACTAACAATATCATTAAAATGAGCATCTGCTACAGCTTGAATATCTTCCATTGAATTTCCAAAGTAGTCATAACCACCTTTAGTGTATAGATACCCTCTTTGTAATTTAGCATAATATGGATCTGATAACTCTCTAACATCTTTATATGCTAAAGGAGAAACATCATTATAAATCCCAGAATTAAGAGTGTCATAGTTAGCAAAATCAACTCCATGCCACATTTCATTAAACTTACCAGCAGCAGCTAACTTCTGATTCATTTCCATTCTTTGTAGCATGCCCTCTCTACTTTGTTTTAAAGTAGCTAATTTATATCTATCCACATTATTGATTAAAGAATTAATCTGAGCTCTACCTTCTGGAGTTTTAAGCGAATCGATATTTTGTGCTAATTTATCAATAATAGGTTTAGCTTTACCCATTGTTTCATCATACCAAGCCTTAGTATCTTTTTCTGATGGTGATCTAAAATCAGACCATTTATCCAGAGCACCAGATAAATCTGCAATAGCTTTATCTACTCTAGCATTTGCTTCTTTACCTAGAGTATATAATTGCTGGAATGGTAGAGGAACATATGTATTTATGAACTGCGCTTCTGCAGGACGATCATATCTATTTACCATAATTATCTATTATAATATTGTCTATTCATCTGTTGAATTAACTCTGTAGGATTACCATATGCTAAGAAATTAGCTAGATATGGGTAAACCATATTATCTCTTGCTGCTTGATTTTTCATCTGTCTGTTTACTTGAGACCACTGCCCTAATTGACTAACAGCAGCAGTACCAAAGCTTCTAGCAGCTGCTCTATTTTTAGCATTTAAATCATTCGCAAGAGTTCTACTTTGAACAAACTGTTGACCTAAGTTATTTAAAGTATTAGCGTATTCTCCTAAGTAAGCATTATCTGCATTTTGTTTAGTTGCGTACATATTTGCGTTAGAAGCATATTCATCAACAGCGGCTTGAGTTCTTGCTGCTAAATTAGAACCAGTATTAGCATTAATATTTGCTAAGTTATAATTTGAAATAGCCCTTGATCTACTGTTGGCTAATCTTGCAGGTTCTATATTCATTCTACGTCTAGCCATAGTATTAGTAATAGCACCTGTGTAAGGATTCAAAACAGTTTGTTCATACTCTGGATTACGTAAAGATTGTAGAGTATTATATACTGTAGGAGCCAATGACAACCAGTCTGGTGAATATCCATTTTTTGGCTTACTGAGTGCACGTTTTTTAGTAGCTTCATCTGCAGATGCTGGTATATTTACTGGAGTAACAACATCATCCCAATCTATTGTCATACTAGTATTTACTAGTGGTATTGTTGGTTCAGATAATCTTTGAGTAGTGGTTTTAGTAATGTTGGGTTTGGTTGTCTGTTTGGTGGTTACGGAACCAGTAGTACTAGGAGTTTTTGTAACTTGTTTATTCGATGCATTTTTGTACGTGCTTGTTACAGTTGGTTCAGATTCAATCGGTCGAAGAGGACCAAATATGCGTTTTGGAAAATACCCCAATGCTTCATCAAATTTATTTAATCCTGTACCAAGTTCATCAAAGAAATCAGAGTATGCAGCGTATGTATCTGCATTCATCTTACTTCTCACTTCGTCTACAGTTTTACCCTTACCATCTGCATATGCAGGTATTCCTTTTACTTTGGGTTTAACTCCTTTAGCAGCTTTAACTGCTTCTTGTTCTGCTAATAATTTATTGTAAGCTTTATTAGCATTTATTTTATTTAATCTGTTTGTATTTTCAGCAAACTTGTCTTTGCCTTTGCTAGGTTTCGTCATCTTAGATAATATTTGTCCTTCCTTAGCAAATGTGTTCTTTGTACCAGGTCTTTTAATTTTGTCAGATAACACAGATTCCAAAGTAGACGCATCGACTAAATGATTATCTGTGCCTGGTTTAGTATTTGGAACTTGAACAATATTTCCATAATCATCTCTAACCACTTCATTGTTGTCCAAGTAAGCTAAGTCTGGGAGTATTCCACCATTCTCAAATGTATATGCAAGATCATTATCATCCCAATATTCTCCTTCAGTTTCAGCTGCGGCATTCATACCTATTTTAGTTTTATTGAGAGTTTCTTTTCTGCGTCTTAACGCTTGCATTTGTTTCTTGCGTTTAATTGAACCAATAAGTCCACTCACTAATCCTAATCCACCACCAACAGCAGCACCAATAGGACCACCTACAGTGAGACCAGCACCGGCTAACGAAGCTGCACTGCCAATAGTACTACCTGCAATATCACCTGTTGAACCTTCTTCTGATAAACCAGAAATGGCAGAGCCAAATACATTAGCTCCACCAAGGTAGTTTGACAACTGATCCATGCCAAACGCATATGCTGGTATAGTATTTTTGTTATTTTTCTTTTTCATATTATATCATTGAGTATCTATAAGCTGTACTAATGTATGGCACTTTAAATTTATTACCACCATTGCAATCATACTTATAATTACAGATAAGATATTTTCCTTTCATCCTATCTTTGTATGATTTGTTAGCCAGTTGTTCTACTTCATTAAGCTTCAAAGAATTACGAGGGATTGCAAATTTATAAGTATCCTCTCTGTAATCAATATCTTCACTAGTCAATGTTTCACTAGTTTGTCTTTTTGTAGTAAATAATATCAAATCAAAATTAGTATCTGTAGTAAAATCACCACCATATTCAACATTATCAAATGTTTTGGTTTGTGGATAATCTTTGTTAACTACAAATTCTATTTCAGATACTTTCGCTTTATCAGAATCTAAATTGGTTTGTTCACCACCATTATACTTAAATAGTTTTAATGACTTAAACAAATATAGTTTATCACTAAATTCTGCATAATAGTCTGGATTATAGTTATAGAATGAAGTAAATGCTCCTAATTGTTCATTAAAAGCTAAAGTTTTATCTCCTAGAGTAAACAGAACCTCATTATATTTCTTATCATAAACTGCAATAGGATCTTTTTTAAATAAGTCTTTATTCTTATTCAAATAGGATTGAACTCCTTTTAATTTAGATACAGTTTGTAATTGACCATTAAAACCACATATCTCATTACGTTTACTATCATACCAGTATACAGTACTATCTGATTGAGTGTTTGCTCTTAACTGGTTAGGGCTTTCACCATTCATTGTAGTAAAGTAGTCATATCTATCTAGTATACCACCAGTACCTAGAGTAAGAGTACCGGGATTATTATCAGTTATAATAGAACGTTCGTTCACTGCAACTGTGCCAAAAGCGTCGGTTTGCCAGAATACTAGATTGTTTTTAAACAGCTTCATATCATTAATTTGACCAAATTTAGTATCCACATCAATATAGTTAGCTACTTTAAATTTCGTCCATGAATCAGTAACTTCATTATTTGTCTTTAGTTCTGAAGATATGATACGAGTATCTGTTAATAGATTATCTATGTTATAAATAGATTTAGATACAAACTTCTTTGCATTAGGTTGAGCAGAATAAGCATCATTGTATGCATACGATGGAGTATTCTGAGTATATAAATCACCAACAGTAATTATATCATCTTCTACAAAATGATTAGCATATCCATCACCAGCTTGATAAGTTCTATTTATAGATGAATCAGCATGAGTTAATGCTAGATTAACACTCGATTCACATGGTATAAAAGCACCTAAGAATAATCTATTGGCTTTATTGTTATAATAATCATCTGTATTATAACTAAACATACAGTTATTGTAATCAAATATGTTTAGATAAGTATCTCCACCATAACATAGTACTGTGGAAATACTAGATTCAGCACTAGCCCCTGTAGTAATATATACGGAATTTTGTATAGCAGAGTAAGAATTACCACCATATGCATTTACACTTTGCTTCATGTTACACAAAGCAACTGAATTAACATATCTGTAACTAGAAGTACTTACTGCTAATGGTATGTTAGCAATCATGTTGTCACTCTTAAATATAGAACATATTCCATGAGGACCATATTTTCTAACATTGTTTGCATCAGTCTTATCTACTTCACCATCTCCTGCGGTTCTAATATTATCCCATACCCAATTATAATATACTTTATCACCAATGGTTACTGCTTCAGCATTATACCAAGGCTGGTCACCATTCGTTAACCAAGGACTGCTCGGCCCTGCATATTTTGCACTTTCTACTGCAGCAGATTGAACACCATTTTCAACATATAAACCATAGTATTTAGCAAGTAACGCTGAATAGAAATCATCATTATTTATTACTATTGCTCCATTAGCAACATAACCATTACTAGACTGACCTCCTAATGTTTTGGTTGATTTTATTGTAGTACCATCATACTTTATAGATTTGGCATTTGCTAATACTTTTAGAGAACCATCTGTAATACCCCAATCACCATCCGCAGTAATAGGAGATGTCATAATCCCTACCTTTTCAACTGTTTGAAACTTATCAATTAATGCATCTGCATTTTCTCTGTTAATTGCTATCTCTGGAGATACAAACATGAAATAATTGTTAGATTGTGTATCTGACAAGTTAAAGGTATATTGGAAATCTCCATTGTTGTGAGTCTTTGCATAGTAACCATGCTTATTTGAATAAGCTAGATATGGGAATGGTGTTAAGATATTAGAGTCTCTATCATAATTTGTAATGCAACTTACTACTCCTTGAGCTAATATAGTTCTATCAGATAGAGTTCTTTCGCATCTAACTATTTCATATCTTACCACATCTGATGGTAAATTCTTTACTTCAAATTCAATGCCAAGAGGTTTAGTAACAACTGATAAATTAGATCCATAATCACTAGCCTCATTGGAAGTAAAAAACTTATAACCAGAATCTTTATTAGATGGCATTCTTATATCACCTATCCAATGTACAGGAGATGCTAAACCTTGTTTATTGTATAGTACAATACCAAATCTATAGATTTCATCCCTCATATATCCTTTTACTTTGGATTCTATTTCAGCATTAGAATAGTTTGGTATCTTATTACCAGACGATAAACTTATTGAATTTGATTTATCGTTACCTTCATAGTTAATACCTAAACTAGTAAGTGATCTTGAAGAAGCATTGAATGTAAATTCTTCATTTATCATTCCTCTAGATGTAGTAGATGCATCTTCTAGTAAATCTGTAGTAATAAATCTATATGATACATTCTTGCCTTTTCCACCTTGTATGTATCCTCCTGTTGGAGAAGTAGTGTATTTGTATGCACTGCCGTCTACATTAAATGGGCATATACAATCGTGGTCTTTAGGTATATTTGTAGTAGTTAATGCTGATAGAGCAAAGTTTAACGAAGAACCAGAGTTAGATAACAATAATACATTACCAGAAGAATTAGCTCTAAATGCTCTAGCATCATATTCTACATCCCATGTTTCCTCAGTAAGATTAGCAGCAAATAATCTATTATCTTTAGATTCTATTACTTCAGGTATAAATGTGTAATTGGCTAATGAATTAAATTCATCAATACTTAATTCCGATACTAAGCTACCACCTTTATCTTCATAGTTTATTACAGAACCAGTGCCAATAACTATATCATCTACTATAGATATTACAGGTACTTCATTCTTTGCCTTATAGAATAAAGAGATTATCCTAAGTCTATCAAATCCAGTGCTATTGTTTCTTACTTGTAGTTTTATAGATTTACCAGTATTCTGTCCTTTAGAACTTCCTTTTACAGCATTATAATTTGTCTTTTGATCACCATCACTCAAATGATAAAGAGGAGTAAGTGGAGATATCGCAGATTCTGTACCTCTTACTTTGAACAATTGATAACAGTACTGTATCATTCCAGATTCTAAACTACCTGTTCCAAATCCATTAAATTCAAATGGCGCTAATGTAGCCTTTGGTAACATTACTATGTTATCTGAAGTAATGTTCTCATTACTTTTTATATGGCTATCATCTACATTTATTACTTTGATTTGAGCATGTCCATCTACCCAATATACTTTTACATTATCTTTTGCTTCCCATCTACATACGCTACTAATTGCAGCAACATTACTAGATAAAACTGTTATGTCTAAAGGTCTATTGGTTACTACTTTCGTCACGATTGGTTCTTCTTGGGATCTAGAAAAATCAATTCTATAGACATTGTTGTTATTTGTACCATTAACCTTAGTAAAAACAATCGCCCAATCTCTTACTGTGGTAACGTGTATAATAGTTTCACCAGACAAATTTGAAGAAGGTCTACACGCTAAGAACCCTTCTATATTCTGCATTGCTGCAAAAGAAGATCCTTCATTCGTCAATATACGAATGTTCTCAGCATAAATATACTGATTTTCTTTTAAGACAGAATAATCTACGTCCATATTCATGCCACCAGAAAATGTATTTGTTTGTCTTCTTGCATTCATAATTAATTAGCATTATATATATGTTGTCTAGAACCAGTATGACTATAAAATGTGTTATGATCAAGAAATTCTGTATGTATCTTGTTCCATGTATTTTTAATAGACTCTAATTCATCTTCATTAGGTAGCATAGCTTCTGCATATGCTTGCTTACAGTAGAAGTTCCAAGAATTACGCATATCATAATATATACGTTGATTCATTTCGCCTCTTATATACTTTTGAAATCCTATTTTTTGTGCAATGTACCAGTAAATTGCTTCCATATATGAAGCACTATCTGGAATTAATGGATACCCATCTTCATCAGTAGGTATAGCACTATATGATAATTTCAGATACCCACATGGTGCATTTGTCATTATATAACCGGGTTTAATACTATACTGTAAATCCCAATTAGGATTAGTGCTTGTATTACCTCTCATATAATCTAAATTAATAGTATGTTTATTAATCAGATTCCTAAGTATAGTCTTCATGTTTTTATTAGTATTTAGCATTTCTAGAGCTTCGGTTTTATCTATATTACCGTATAGATCTACAACTAGATTTACTAATACTTCATCCTTAACCCATATTTCGGGTTTCTCACAATCACAGCATTCATCACATCCCCAAGCAGCAAATGAACCTGTAGCTTTCCTCATAGGAAACCAAGGCCCATCACAATTGAAAGAATATGCAACTTGATGTAATTTATGTAGGTTACAAGGTAACTGTGCTTGATGACAGTGTATTTTGATAATTGGGGCACCTTCTACACCTGAAACAATGTGTTCAAACTGTTGTACTGCACCAATTTTTTCAATAGCCTCAGCTGCCCACTCTCTAAAATCTGAGATTTTAATTTCATCTTCCTCTAACCCTAGATCTGCTATTACTTTGGCTATCGCAGTTTTGATTGATGTTAATTTTGTTATCATAAATCTTAATTTTTATATTTCCATTTGCAGATTGCAAGTGTTTGTTTGGATGAACACTTAAATTTAGCATTCGCTTATGATCTCGCCATCGTCTGTATATATTTATAGAACTACCGATATATCTTTTATTGTTTAATGTATTTCTAATCTCATATACTCCAGATAATTTGTGTGTGTTTTTATTAATTCCCTTCGACATAATCCCTTACACGATTTTTTAATATTTGAGCCAAATATCTCTTATTATCTCTTGTCATTATCAATTGATACATTGTCTTATTCTTCGTAAGCATATTATGTTTGTTCCAATAAAAACGATATTTATATCCCCCAGTATGGTCGTTAAGATGATAAATTACTTTATTGTATTTTTTGCTTTCTGCATAATCTATCCTGAGACTTCTACCACTATATTCTTTTGGTTTGTGTTTTACTATACTTAAAGTACCTAGTCTGCATGGTAATTTTATCTCTTTACCATTCTCTATTAGTTCATCTCTCAAGTATTTAAAGTAATCATTAATTATTCCTCTAAACGTTTTATAGTCTACTTGATATAATGGGTTATCACTAACATAATCAATATAAGATCTATAGAAGTCTTTGCCAGTATAAGATTTAGTTTCTTGCATTTAGTCCATTATTAACGTCATTAGTACTATTATTTGTATTATCAGTAGGTACAGTTAACATTATATTTAGTTCTTTGCTAAATATTAAGTTCTTCAAAGTAGGAATCATATTAGCAGGGATAGGATATGGACCATCATAATCATAACAATCTGCTGCTTTTGTAGGGTCTTCCAATATGCCTTCTATTTCTACATACTCTAGAAAACCAGGCCCATTTAAATATAAATGGTTATTCTTTAAGAAAGCAATATAATCATTACATGTGTATTTTCTACTTGTCTGATATTTAGCTTTTGTTTCATTACAAACCTGAATCAGATTACCATGCATATCTTTAACTGCTACTAGACCAGTACCAAAATGCAAATCTATAAATTTAGGTAATTCCTCATCTGATATATAATGAAAACCATTAGGAACGCCGCATGTACTTACTTTGGATATATGCAATGGACCTAATGTCTGTATATAGCTAGGATTAATATCTCGACCTTTATCTAAATCTTGCTTAATTAAATAGGCCCTATATTGATGAATCCACTGTTCTACCTGTATGCGTGATAAATTTTCAGACTCGGAAATGTTATTATCCCTGAGTATGAGAAATATATCGTCTATAATTGAATTTAATGAATTAAATGTCATAATAATCTTCTTTATTAACCCATTCCGAACTATCTAATATGTTCATAAGCTCCGAATGTCTTTTAGTATTAATTACCATTTCCACTTAGTCTGTCCTCCATTATTTTTTTAATTGTCTTACCTAGAATCTTCATTTCATCAAATGAAAAATTGTTATTTCTAGCACAATTACAAACGTAGCAACATGGCACTACATTGTCGTAAGTGTGACCTTTGGAATTATCTATTCTATCGCAACCTAGTTTTTCTTTGCTTCCGCAGTATATACATTGAGATTTAAGAATATTTTTTACAAACCAGTCTCTATCTAAATTAAATTCTCTATCAGCTTTCCAATCTTTTAGTTTGTATGCAGATAGTAATTTAGAAGCTCTTGTATACAAATTGTATTCTCTAGGCTTTCCTTTAGATTTGTATTTCTTTCCAAACAAGATTTCTTCAATTGTGTAATTCTTATTCTTTAAATATCTTATTAACAAACCATTATAAGACATTCCGTATTCTTCTGACCACTCACGCAAAGTTTTAGTTTCTCCATTGTAAGTAAGTCTTATTGTGTGTGTATTTGTTTGTGCAAGTTCTAAGTTAGTTACCCATTCAAAGTTATCCGGTCCAAACGGTTTATTTTTATCTTTCCTACTCAATCTGAGACCTTTTTTATAACTTTTATGCACATCTTCATAGAAGACAGGAAATTTTCTCCAGTCATTAACAACTCCTGCTTTCCTTCCTTTCTCTGTATAGAGAATAGCTCTCCAAGAATTAAAAAGATATGGGTTATTTTCTCTTAGTTCTTTACAGCTTTCCATGAGTTATTTATAGTTATTGTGATTTTTTCTTTATTGTTGTTTGCTTCTTCTAGTAATGCAAACAATTTATTAAATGTTTTCCTAGAATTAGAAATCCAATTTGTGTCTTTGCCATTCCATTCACCAACCCCAATACATCCTTCACTCTCTTCAGCTTTATTTAAACTATGAATTCTAATCCCACTAAAATTAGGTACGTTAAGTATTTCTGGTAATATTTTCTTGAATCTTGGTGAATAAGTTAATTTAACTTCATAAGTACCTTCAGGTATTGCAGTTTTACCATAAACCTTTTCTCCTTCTGGTCTTACTCTATCTTCGAGCGTGTCGCACAGATGTAAATCATTAACCCATAGTTCTCCAATAGTTGCTACAGTTCCTAGAAAGATCCTATTTAAAGTTAGTTCCATTATGCAGCAGGTGTTTCTAAGGCAGCAACTCTAGCTTCCAAACTTTCAAGATCCTCACTTAGAGTGGTTAATCTAAGGTTCAAAGTTGAAATCAATTCTCTTACTTCACTATCATTATAGTTCTGAAGACTAGCAAGTTTATTTTTTTCTTGTGTAGTATAATCTTCAGTAGATAGTCCTTTACCTTCAACTTTATCTTCTTTGTTTTGTTCTAAATCCGCTATCTGCTGTTTTATCTGAGAAATATCTTCAGTAGCTTTATTATTAACTAGAACCCATTTAGTACCATTAAAATACTTTAGATCTCCACCATTTGCATTAGATGATAAATCTGCCCAATATTTAACAGATGCAGGATTGGGTTGAATTGTACTAGCTAGAATGTCGTATTTATTATTATAAAGTGTACTCATATTGTTTTAAAATAAAAAAGGTTGACTAAATAGCCAACCTTTGTGTTTTAGATTTCATTTTCTTTTTCCTCAGTAGGAGGATCTATATTGTTTTCTTCCGGACGAACAGTAGAAATATTTTGTAAAAGTTGTTTAAGCTCTTTCACTTCAGCTCTCAATTCATCAAGTTCTTTGAAATCTTTTGTCACATTGGTTGTTATGTCCGAATTTACATTAAGTATTTTTAAGATGTCTTCACATCTCCTCATCTCCTCATCAATCTTACTCAGGCTCTCTTTTTTGATTCTACAATCATCAAGAGACTGTCTAACCATGTTAACAATTTGTGATTTTTCTGTGGCTATAGTAAGACCAATGCTTGAATCGGTCATCATTGTTTTATCTTCAGATACTGACAGTTTTCTTTGTTCACCATCACACGAAATCACTAAATCCACGAGCTTACGCCTGTTTTGCATAGGCATCGGAAATTGTGTCGGTGGCACTGGTTCGTCATAGGGTTTTGATACACTGACTACCGTTCCTAAACTGTACATTGTGCTTTTTTTAAAAGTACCTGTTATCTCGAGTACGTGTATTCTTGTACCCGACGTTAACTGAGAGAATGTCATATCTTTATAAATTTAAAGAATATGGGCAACTCTCATAGCTGCCCATATATCTTGATTAATATATTAAGCAGCTGGTGTAGGAGCAGCAGGAGTATAACCCATTAACTGTATTACATTGTCACATTTGTTAAAATATGCAATGTATCTGTTCCCAGCACTAACTTGTGAACCAGTAATTGGTGCACTTGAAGCATTTACTAAAGGTATATTGTGAGTATTAGAAGCAGTACTTACAGAACCAGAAACTGAAATAAACACAGGTAGACTAGCTCCCGATGCTTCTGCCGTGTGGCGTACCTCCAAAACAATTTATTTATTGATTAATACTAAATTGAAATATTTTGCAATTATTTTGATATTTTGATAACCCTTGTATCTGTTACTTGTATTAAAGGGTTTGAATTAACTATTTGATAATGAGGAATTATATCCTTCTTAAAATTTAAAGTAAATAAGCGTCTAAAGAAACCTTTTTTACGCCATACTTTCTCTTCATATATAAATAGATCTTGACGATTCTTTATATCCAGCACATGTGTGATCATGCTGTCTATTCTTTCTATTTTGATAGTTGTCAATTGATTTGGCTTTAACTCTACTGTAAAATTCCTGTCTACTGGAATCTCTTGAGTTATTGTATCCGAAATAATAGTTTCTACTGATGCGACTTCTTTTAATTTCTTATCCTTTATTTTAAGTTCTTTAGATTGTTTTCTTAGTTCTTGTACTAAACTATCTTCAGAATTCTTGAAGTCATCTACAGTTAATTGTAATACTTTGTTTTGTTCTTCCATTCCTGAGAGAGCCTTCTCGTAGTAATGTAAATTCACAGAAGTTCTAGCTAACGCATTATCTAGATTATCTACCTTTTTATTTAATCTGTAATTATCAAAACCTAAAACTGCTATCAATAGTATAGCACCTAATTTTATGTAATGTATAAAATTCACTATTTAATCTTTTTAACCAATTTTCTTATCTTAGGCAAATCTTCTCTATCTATAGTAATATCAAGATACTTTTCGCCTTTTTTACGTATGAACTTATTTAGAAGTTTCCAAGGTCCATCTGGATATAATGTAGCCAAGTTTTCTATAACAGACCATAGTTCTACTCCAGCAATAAGTCCTGCAAAGAATTCTACTAGATGAGCATCTATAGATACTAATATACTAACATCTATTTGATTTGCAAACCATATAATAGCACCGCACCAACCAAATTTGCGTAAGGTTTTCCATAGTCTTCTTGATTCAAACTTTTTTTGATTCTTAAATGCTATCTTACTCCCTAAATAAGCATCTACTAATATGATTAGCAGTAGGATAAATAGAACTGCCCATAAGGGCGTAAAACTACCTGCCACCCAACTAAATGCTCCTGTTAATAAGCAGGAAATAAATTTGGCTGGACCATCGTTAAATAGTTCTTTAAAGTAGTTCATACTAGATACTCCTTGGGACAATAAAAAATATTGATGAATTTTATTTAACATAATAGATTGATATGAAAGGAAAACAAAAACGCTAACTAAATTTTACTTCAGTTAGCGTTTGGTATTTTTTGATATGAGAATTGATGCTATAACGTCTTTAGTCATCAAAAGTTCTTCTATATAAATTGACACTACCCTAAGTAATAGCGGTTATTTGTTCACTATTTGATCATCTTGCATTTGTTCATAAGCAATGAAATCTGAATCTACTTGTTCCTTCAATTCTTTTCTCTTTTGTAAGAAATCTTTGTAAATATCTATATAACTTTCATCTAATATCCCTAGTAATGCAGCATTATAGTCATTCAGTTTCTTTGCTTCAACATCTGTACCCCATAATTCATTAATACATGTTTCTAATATCTTATTAGCAGTTAATGTGGGCCATACAGTTACTTCATAATAGGAATAACCAATATACTCATCTCTTTGTTCTTCTTGTATATCCCATCTATATAGATAATATCCACCATTATCTTTTTCTATTGTACTGGGTATTTTATCACTATATGTTCTATTCATATTATTCTGTAGTTATTTCAGTTGATTTATATTTTGGGAAAAAGCAAAGGCGAGACCCGATGTTATTAGCAATACCAGACGAATTAGTCGCACCCACGTCAACTAGGCCAGCTTTCAACCCATCATCCGAGCGACCACCAACTACTACCAATTGCATGCGGCTAACTGATGTGCTGGTGTAGTAGTTGTCACACCAGTAGGTAGAGGTGCTACCGCCGACCTCCGTGGCTATTATATCGCCATCTTCCCCAAGCAACATCTTTTTGACGTGACCATTTATACGACAGACATTACCCTTCTTGTCATAACCCGTGTAAGAGGTATCGCTGAAGTTCGATGGGTCACTGGTAGTCCATAGTATAGATAATCCTGAATCGCCTGTGGTAACCTGTATATTGGCCCCGTCAGTGTGTTTCCAGATATGACCGAACGGATTCTCTATACCACGATACCTGTTAGCCATCAATGTAGCATGAGTACCATCGGAAGCATTTTTCACCACATATGCCTTCTCTCCAGATCCATTACCAAATTCGTTAGTATAACCACATTGAATAAGTGGATTATTATTATTGAAATTTGTCCAATCTGTCATTTGTGTTGGACCGTTTCCTAACCCACCCTGTGAGAATCCATTAGCATCTTTTTGAGCATTAAATGGTTTTTGACTATTTAATGTAGCATATTCTACTGCAAATAACCAGAATAAGGTTTTATGTGCTCCATAGGTGTACATCTCCCAACCACTTCCACGTTTTCTTGCAGCTTGTCGGAATTGGTCTCTGGTAAGGTTGGTAACGGGACAACCTAGCAAGGAACGGTAGGTGCTATCCCATTCAGCGGTGTTATCACCACCTCTTTTATTTACATTTGTACTTCCAACACCATAAGAAGAAATCAAAGTAGAGGAGCTTCTATCTATTCCAGACTCAAATGAACTTATATAAAATTGATTTATATGGCTATATCCTGGTAATGGAATAGCGGATAGCATCATTCTAAATTTAGTTCCGTATTGATATAATTTATACCAATGTTCAGGTATTTCAGTCATTACAGACTCTGTTAAATATTCTGTATTTATATTACTCCAATTTGAATTATTTAGATAACTTTTTATCCCACCTTTATTATCCAGTATTACTCCCCTTATCTTACTCTGGATAGGTAGTTCTCTATGTAATTGCATATTACCTACTCTAACTCCATCAGGACTAGATGATGCAGTATCCCACTCAACACCATATGCGTACCTTTCTTCTAGATCTGGTATATCTTCCCAAGCTGGAGACCACTCGGTCGAAATGTCACCATATTCAAGTTTAATCTTATGGATGGTAGAAGTTGATGTGCCAGTTTTAGGAGAACTAAATACAACCATATGTGTATTATCAGCTACTGCATCTCCGATATTAGTAATCCATTTAAAAGTCTTACTGGCCTTCCCATTTACAAAGTCAGTCTTACTGAACTGAGCCATAGAACCTACTGCACCAGTAGAGTTATATATAGTGAACATTTCCTTATCATCACCCAATTCTCCAAAAATAGTCAATGTTACTTGTGTTCCTTTAGATATCTGTTCAGTTAGCCAATAATCAGCCATCTCATACTTGGAATTACTCACCTCCTTCCCCGATCCCAGCAACAGGTTCCTCCCGTACACGGGAAGCTTACGATACTTGCCATCATTCATTAAAGCTTTTGATCCGTCACCTGTAGTATGTATTATTACTTCCTTAACATTAGGATCAGTAGAATTATCTGTAATACTTGCCTGTATAGAAATTCCATCAGTTACCGGAATTAAATAATCATTATTAACCTGAGTTTCCACATCTAAATTCTGACGTATCCACATTTGTATAGAACAATGATTAACCCCCATAGTTTGTTGCGCATAAAACCAAATAGAATTATCACCATTGGTGTTATATCCGCCAAAAAGACTTGATATATACGCACCATTATCTCTAATTGGGAGTGTATTAACAAAACCGTTTGGAACCTTCTCTAGTAATGTATTATAGTCTTCTTGAGATATAGATGGAGTATCGCCGTTTGCCACTTTCATGAAGATGTCAAACACTGTACAATCCGCTAAATCAGCTTTAGTAGCTAATTTATCATCTACATATTTTTTGTTAACGTCTACGGTAGGTATGGTAGGTTTACCAGTAAGATCGTTGTAACTACCAGATGTAGCTACAGTAGCCAATATTGGTTTATTCAATATCAATGCATCTCCTTCTGTAGCATTCCAATCGGCATTAACATTTACTTCAGCACCAGCAGCAATACCATTCAATTTTGTCTTATCTGAAGGCAACATCAAACCAGCTAAAGCTGTAGTAGATGCAGGAAGATTTAATTCTATATTTTCTACTACATTGGTTACCAAGTTCCTTTTATCCAGAGTAATAGAGATACCTGTTGCTGTAATATTCTTAGTAGCAGCTTCAACTACCTCATTGATGTTTGTAACTTTGGTTTTATCTGCAGTAACATAGTCATTAGTACTTAACCCCTTACCTTCTACTTTATCAACTTTAGTATCAATAGCATTATATACATCAGTAAAATCAACTTCTGGTATATTTACTACAGACCATACTCCATTCTGCCTAGCATATTGCTTACCATCTTTAGGTGCTTCTTCTACTAGTTCCCGACCATGAACACTACTTAAGTATGGTATTTTAACCCATTCCCCATTATATTTTACTTTAATTACCATAATTAAATATTAAATATTTGTTTGCCAATTGTTTTAGCTTCTGTTCTAAGTGTTTGAAAAGATTGCCATTCATCATATCTGGTAATAGGTTGACTGCCACTAAGCAATTGTTCAACCATATTAGATTTTAATGCTGCTTCCTCATCTGCACTATATCTAGTTCTGATAACCTTACTTACGAAAGAATCATAAGTTGGTTCTTCATTGAATTTTAATTCATAATAAGCATAACCATGTATATCTTCAGAATTAATTTCTTCAATATCCCATCTAACTGCCCATTCATTCATTCCTAGGTATTCTATTACTTCAGGTATATGATCACCTTGTACTTTCTTTAATTCCATAACTACTTAATAATTTTTGTCTATAATCTTTAAAATTATAAGATCTCGTAAAGCGATACCATAAATTATGACAGTTTCCATATTTACACCATCCCCAATAAGCTGCTAGTGATGTTAACCTCTTATTCTTACTTTTATAACCTAATTTATAAATAAACTTCTTTTTGATATCTTTCCTGAGTAAAGTATGACCGTGGTAAAATACATAACCAATAAAATCTATACCTCTTACTTCTACAGGAAATATCTGCCAATTACGTTTTACTTTTAATTTCAAGTTATCAGCTAGATATTTTTCAATCTCTTGTAAGCAATATCTTAAGTAATCTTTATCTGGGTGTAATATAACAATATCATCACAATACCTGTAATAATATTTTATTTTTAATACTTGTTTAATCCACCTATCGAACCAAGTCAAATTCAAATTTGCTGCAAATTGAGATATGTAATTTCCAATTGGTAAACCTTTTGGTGTAGAATAAACTACATGATGTAATAATCTTAATAGTTTCTTATCCTTAAATACCTTTTCAAATTGTGAGTATAACACATCTTGATCTACAGAAGGAAAGAACTTTTTAATATCTAATTTTAAACAATATTTTGTGCCTTCTTTATCAGCTTTTAAATCTCTTTTCAATCTCTTTACTCCATAATGACTACCTCTTCCTTTTAAACAGTTGAAGGTATCTGCAGTAAATCTATTAACAAGGTAAGGTTCTATAACATTCATTATAGCATGATGGACTATTCTGTCTGGATAATACGGTAGCCTATATATTTCTCTTTCTTTGTTACCACGATCGGCGATGATTGTATATACGCAGTATTCCGAAGTACGATAAGTATCTTCAATTAATGCCTTTTGTAACCGGACCAGATTTTCATATGGATTCCTGTCAAATTTCTTAACGCCGTATCTTTTAGTTTTACCTAATCTTGCCTTTTTGTCGGCCCGGACCAGATTTTCATATGATATTATCCTATTAAATAAATTGCCTATTCTTTTCATAAGCTATTTTGGTGGTAAGACCCGTTCGCCCAATACTACTAGGGTCTCTTCAAAGCACCTGTTATCTTTTACCTAGAGGTAAGGCTGATCTAAGTTCAACAAACATTTTTGTAGTTATCTGAAAGTATCTGTTAGTTCCAAAATTTCACTGATATTCGTCTATGAATTCGAGGATGCATTATTAGCATTAGCTATGAAGACTCTGCATTGAGAACCATTATCTGAATTACCTGACTGTTTTTTCAAGTATGAAATAATGTGACAGCAGTCTTACTATAAAGTCATCTCATAGTAATTCTTTTAGATCCCGCCCTTGTTATTAATATTTAATTATCTATATTACTCAGGACTATGCCTGCATTTTCTTAAATGTATCTGAATCAACTACAACGATCTTACCGTAAAAGGCTAATCTTGCACCGATAGGCGTCCACGAAGCCGAGGAGGCATAATTAGCATTAGCCACGAAGACCCCGCATGGAGAACCATCATTCGAACGACCCGACCGTAGAAAGATTCTATTTCCTGTTGGATTAAACCAGCTATAATCGGAATAGTAAGTAGTTTCAGATCCACCATGTGCTGTAGGAACTACATCACCATATTTACCTTGAGCTACGGCTTTAATCCATCCATTATATGCTTCTGTTGCAGCTGGATTAGGTTCATATCCTACAACTCTGATATTAGTAGCACCTGCTGCTTCAAGCTCTGCTACATCCTTATCTGGGAATGAACCTCCGTCATATACAACGTATTTACCTTTTAAAATGTTTATTCCTTGTACAAACTCCCACTTACTGTAATAGCAGTCTTCAAGTCCTAAGAAGCTAGTGGAATAATGTGCAGAATCTTCTAAAGTTGCCAGTCTACCATCCTTATTACCTAAGGATATAGTACCACCTGTTTTACCAGCATTATACAGTTTAGTACCACCAGAACAAGGTATTGTTGAATTAGAAGTACTAATGTTAGTAGTCTTGTAGTAAGCACAGAACATTCTAGCTATCGTTGCATGAATTCTATAATCCTGTATACCCCACATTGGGCCATTGACTTTAGCTTGAGATACGAATGTAGCTAATGTTTGATTACTTGCAGATGTTGCACCAGGAACACTACTAATCCATGCAACAGAACTGACTTTACAGGCTTCATATGCACCTAATAGCATTTCTGGTTCTTCAATGTAATCACTATCTATTTGCTGTTCAGATATATATGTTCTCCAGATACCTGGACTTCTTTCAATAGTTTTGTGATAATATTTAGGGAAATGAACCATGATATTTTCTTTTTTATTCACATCATACTCCACATTAGAATTATCTGGATACTTAGATGAGTTACTTTCATTTAAGTAACTAATCAATGCAGCATCATCACCATATGGTTTAGCAATACATCTCTTAAACTTACTTCTTAATGATTCAATTACATTTCTATTACCACCTGTTGCACATGTTGTGGATGAATTGTTTTCATCATTTTCATACCAGTATGCTAGAGTATCTTCTAGATTAGAAGTATCTACTAATGTTTTATAATACCAGGTTCCATTATAAGAACCGAATAATATGGAGCTTTTATTAATTAAATTTACTTGACCTGAACAATATTTTGGTAATCCTGTTGTGTTATCTTTTCCATCATTAGCATAAAGATTCAAAACACACCACCCCGAGACAGCAGGAGTAATCTCTCCTTGTAGCAATACATGGGAAGTTTCATCCGTATAATTGTTTATTGCCCATTTACATAATGCAATCAAAAAATCCTCTGTCGGATAGCCAACTGTCTCATAATCTGATCTTAATAAACCCTGACTTATTAAATCAGTTATTTTTGGAAAATTAATATATAATGCAAGATCACCATTTTTATATCCGGCATGGTATCCATCTAACAAATCAGCATCTAACCCGCTACCTGAACCATCATTACCAGCATGCCATACTTTATTATTCTTATAAGTAAATGCATCTTTAGATACAGTAAGATTATTAGCACTATCCCAAGGACTATTATCCCATCCTACATAAGCATTATAAGCTCTATATATAGATCCGTTTCCAGTAGAAAACATTCCAATTCCACCAATATAACCGGTTTTATCAAAGTTTCTAAAAAATAAACCTTTTGCATTAGCACTGGTTTTAGAAGTCTCTAATTTTAATCCATCTAAAGAAACTTCAGCATTGTATCCAGCAGCCGTTATATTAAGAGCACCTGTCATGGTATCTCCTGCCTTTTTGACATATCTGGCATCGCTAGCATCTTGAGTCATTGCAGTAATACCTTTAGCAAATGCAATTTTAGTACCGTTCTTTGTAGCTGCAGTAATTACATTACCTGTACCAGTTACTTCAACTGTTTCAAGTTTATTTGCTTTTAGGTTGGTAATGTCTTGAGTAATTGTAGAATCATTATAGTTACTCAACCCGTCAAGTTTAGTCTTATCAGCAGCAGACATTACACCAGCTTTACTAGTAGTAGCTTTGTCAATAGTTATTGCACTACTATCTGCTGTACCTGTTGTAGGATCTTTCTTTTCCAGAGTAATAGCAACAGCATTAGCATCAGCAGTAGCACCTGTAGCATTAGATACATAACTACCTAAATTAGTTACTTTCTTTTTATCCTCAGCTGTATAGTCTTTAGTAGATAAACCTTTACCTGCTTCCTTCTTTACAAATAATTCATCTGCTTGTGCTTGACTATAACCATCAAATGTAAAATCATAGTTTTCACTAGGATCCAACCACATAATCTCTTCCTCAGTAGGTTCAGTATCTGAGATCTTAATATCCTCTGGAATAGTCACGTTCTTATTAACAACATTGAGTTCTACTCTTTTAGTAATAGTCTCAATCTTATTAACTTGTGCACCTGCTTCAATACCTTGTAACTTTGCAAAGTCTTCCTTGGACATCAAACCATTAGCAGTTAATGAAGATAATTCAGCAGTACCTCCTAATGCATCCCAACCTTCACTTGTCCATGCATAGTTAGTATCGTTCTTACGAACATTCCACACATCACCAATAACATTACCTTCAGTAGGCAAATCTTCAATCGTATCTACAGATCCTTTGAAAATATATACAGAAGTAAACTTACTGTCTACTTGGGATTTATTATAGTAATTGTTAGCAAGGTCATCTGCTACTACCTTTATATTAGCATCAGTTTGATCCTTAGTATAATACCTAGTATCATGAGTATGAGTAGTTACTTCACCTACTAATACAGCTTCAATAGCTGCTTTACTAAGTTCAGCATCTTTACCGGGTTCTCCTTGAGGTCCTTGGAATCTACCCATATTAACCCATTCAGTACCATTCCAAAAGTATAAGTCTGTACCAACAATATAAGAATCACTAAGTTGTGGATCTACTATAGTATCTAAATCTTCTGGACTATCAAGACTACCTTTTAATACAATACCTGAGGATGGCCAACCAGTATTTACATATACATCATCAACTTCATCCCAAAGATACCAATAACCATCATCCCCTACTTTGGGTGGATTGTCTGCATATTCTTTGGCTCTTGCTGCTTGAGTGTTGGCGTTGTTAGCAGCAGTAGTAGCATTTGTAGTAGCCTGTTGTGCAGCTGTTTTAGCCTCATTTACGGCAGTTATAGCATCAGCTGTATTCTTTTCCCTTGCAGCCTCTTGAGTCTCTCTAATCGTCTCATTTGCCTGTCTAGTGGCTTCATTTGACACTCTTTCCTGTTCTGCTGTATCACGAGCTGTTTCAGCTGCTATTCTAGCATCTTCGTTATCTACACGTTTAGTTTCAGCTGCAACTCTTCCCTCTTCAGAACTGATCCTCTTTGTTTCTTCCTCAATTCTTTTCTGTTCATTTGTATTGCGTTCAACTTCAGCAGATGCTCTTAATGTTTCTGCACTAGCTCTAGAACTTTCAGCAGATATACGATTAGCTTCATTAGTTTTACGAATATCCTCTTCAGACTTTCTAGAGTTCTCTGCAGCAATACGAGCATTCTCAGCAGTTACCCTTTTAGACTCTTCTGCTTTCCTACTGTCTTCATTAGAGATACGTGTATTCTCATTACTTACTCTGGTATTTTCAGCATTGACTCTACCTTGTTCCGCAGTAACACGTAATGCTTCTGCTTCTTTAACAGCTTTTTCAGTAGCTTCTACTTGTGCTTTAGCTTCTAATGCTTCTGCTGCTGCATCTAATGCAGGTTGTTTTAATGATTGAACCCACTCTTCTTCAGTACCTACGAAACCATGTTTTACTGCAACTTCATATGCTGACCAACCTTGAATACCTTGCATACCAGATAAGTCAACAATAAACTTCCAGCCTTCTTGAGTTTTTAAGTAAACTTTAGCATCATCAGGATCTTCTACATTATTAGTATTAATAAGTACGTACTCACCTAACTTTACATCAGCAGTACCCCAATCAGCTTCCATTGCTGCTACTGAAGGATATTCCTTTTTATAAGTAAAAGCATCACCAATAGCAGCTATACCAGTGTTTACATACTCTTTGGTTTCATAGTCATAGATCCACCAATCATTATCTACAATTTTTGGTGGATTACTAGTAATCTCTTCAGCTTTATCAGTAGCAGCTATTGCATCGTCAACTATACCTTCAATTTCTTCTACAGCTTGATTAGCTTTATCTGCAGCTTCATTTGCTTTATTAGCTGCATCTAGTGCAGCAATAGCTGCATCTTCAGATGCTTTGCTTAAACTATCAATCCAATCTTGTTCACTACCTTCGAAACCTAATTTAACTGCAATATCATAAGCACTAAGACCACGAGCTTCTATACCTGTATCTACATATACTTTGTTGATAGGATCATAAGTAAACCAATGATCATTCTCACCTATATATGGAGTCTCTGCAGTAGCTTTTACTCCAGTATCTCTATTGTCTACCCACCAGTTGCCATTAGAACCAATAAATGGTGGTACATAGTCATCTTTACTTACATCAAAGAGTACAACCCATTTTTCTATATCACGATTGTAAACTTTAATTATTCTACCTTTTGAATCTGCTCCCAAGTCAACCCAGTACCCAACCTGATCTGGATTGGGTACGGTTATACTTGCAAACCACTCATAATATACATTATTCTTAACCATTGTAATAGTTATTATTTAGTTCTTTTGCGTTAGCATATTGCCACGGTCCTATTTTTGTAAACCCTTTTTCTGCTTGTATTTGTGAGTAGATGTTCTCAATTTTTTCATACATCGACATACCCTCATCATTCAACCTATTAGTTGCATTTAAAACCATTATTTTATCTGCAAGATAAATTATTTCATTTTCAGTAAATTCATAGTTTTGGGTAGTTTCTAGATCCAAGGCACCACTAAACTGTGTATATACATTACCATCTACACCAGTATATTGGCTAATCCCTTCAAGCTCCTCTTCTGTAAAGTCAACTTTTTGTTTAATAGACTCTTTTGTTTGTAAATTAACATAAGAATCATATTTCCAAAGTAAGTTGTATATTATAATTGCTCTTTCCTTTAAATTAAGTTCCATATTATCCTTCTATATATAAATATCCACTATTACTTACCCTAACATTAAAACTAGTATCACTAGACTCCAAACCGTAATTTTTTAGTTGAGTTAAAGTAGGTAACTGAACAAAATTGACAATAGTTCTTTCCATATTGTTTGAATCTCCGAAGTATCTACTTTCTACAGAAAAACCAGATCCCCATCCTGAATTAGTATAATGTTGGCAATTTAACCAACGTTGTGGGGTATTACTATATCTAGCAGATCCATTATATAATATGAGAGTAAAGCCATTTGTAGCACCTTCTCTACTATTCAAAGTATTCAATACTACTGCAGGACATGTTTGCCCAGTAGTTGCTGGAATTGCTGATAAACCAAAACCAACAGCAGCAGAAGGAATTCCATAACTACCATACATAGTCATAGTAGGGGATAATGTGAACTTGTTTCCATAACTGTCTGAATTAGAACCTGTCATTCTACCTCCCGAAATATCAAATCCTCCTACAGTACCACCTACTGCATTTAGCTTTGATGTGTAACATTGACCGCTAGTATCTACTCTAAACGGTGCAGATCCAGGTGAAGATGCCGCATTAGATCCTATTGCTAAATGAATTTTACTTGTAACGGCAGCAGTTGTTCTACCATCTAATCGCATTGTACCAGATTGAGATTGAATATTAGTATTATAAAAATCCCATCCTGCAATAGTTGCTTTATCTGCGAATAATAAATCTGTAGCTACATTTTCAAATGAATTAAATTTAACCCAGTAGTAATTGCCACCATCTGTACCTTCATTTAAACTTGGAGTTTTTCCACTAAACGTACCAGCACCTTTTTTAGATCTGTTTACTGCATAAAATGAACCACTGTGTTTTACTATATCTCTCACATTTCCTTGAGAGTTTGTTGTCCAAGAATAACTAGTAGAAGAAGAGTATTCACCACGATAACTTAAACCCGGGCCATAATCTCCATCACTTCCTGTTGCACCTGTAGTACACACTGCACTTGTATATGAATAATCTCCATCATCAAATACTATATATAATCTAGTCCATATCCAATATCCACTTTCTGCTGCAGGAGCACTTGAACTCCAACTTCCTCCAGATAAACTGGTTGGTGAAGTAGATTTGTAATATTGCATAGTAACACTTTTCACACCTCTACCATCTGAACCATTTTCTCCATTCAATGGAGAAAAAATAATAGGTTTTGTCCACCTGTAACCCGATTTATCGGGTAGTAGATCTATTTTATTTGTATTTGGATTAAGATATCCTGTACTTGTCCAAGTTAGAGTGGTTGTACTATTAGTGGGATCTGGATACCATGCAAAAGAACCAGAAGTACCACCACTAGAAGAAATCATTTCTGTAAAAGTAGGACGTGTTGGAGTGGAATTAGTATTACAATAAATTTGTATAGAAGAATTGCCAACATTTCCATCTTTTCCAGTAATATTCTTTACTAAAGATAACACTACTGTATCTACAGTTATTCCTTCGTACACAAAGTTTATTTGCCACTGCACAGTAACATAGTTATTTGGGATACTGGAACTATTGACAGTGATCTGTTTCTTTTCTTGATTTATACTTAATGTACCTACACCACTTAACTGGGAAGAAGTTAGAGTATATTCAGTATTATTAAATTTTGTGCCACCTCTTCTTAAGTGAGCATAAGTAGTGGCTTGAGACCAATCACTGACAACACCTTCGTAATTTGCTGGAACTGTCATACTTTCATTATCTAATGCTCCTCTATACGCACTTTCTCCATCTCGAACATTATTTATTGTAATTATATCTTCAAACGATACCCCCCCAGTACTAGTTACTACACATCTAAATGTAATTTCATCTTCACCTGTCTGGAAATATACTCCATTATAAACTACAACTAATTCAGATTTTGTTTCTCCCTCTAGCAAAGTCCATTCAGAAGTACCAGATATTTTCCAATACCACTTATACGAAGCTACATCCATTAATGTGGTATCCATCTTTAATGTTATTGATTGAGGAGTTGGTATTTTTGCATATTCTGCGTAGTGAAAAAATTGTTCTCCAGTTAAATATGTTCTAACGGCATCCTCTCCATTAAAACCATCTTCTCCATTTTTACTTTGGTTAATATACCAATCTTTAGTTACTGTTACACCTTCGTCTACTTCAATTGTAAGAGTTATTCTTGCACTAGTAGAAGTTAATGTTTTCAAAGATACTCTATTATCTTTAACTTCACATGTACCAGAACCCTCAGTAAACTTGGCAGTCATAGAAATAATTGGTATCTGAGTAATTCCATGATATGCAAATACATCAGTATATATTGTAGATGGGTCTATTAGTATGGTACCAGAACTATCAAATGGGACAGATGCAGAATAATTTGTTAAATCTATATAATATGCATCCAGACCTTCGGCACCATTTGCTAATTTAGCAACCTGTATTTCGTCATAATATGTCGCTTGAGTATCACTATCGGTCACTGTACATCTAAAAATAGCAGTTCTATCAGCAACCATATCAGGTGTAACTATTAGGGAATTGCCATAGCCAACGATTTCACTATTATTCGTTACATTTGTCCACTGATATGATGGTTGCACAATTCCATATACATTTGCATTTAATCCTAAATTATTTGGGGTAGGAGTACCAGAAAAGTCTGGGGAATCATACAGAAACATTCTATTTCCAACAATTTCTACCCATTTTGCAACATCATCACCAGCTTGCCCATTTTCTCCTTTTGCAATATAAATTGTCCAGTAAGGGCTTCCTTCTTTCGGTTCTTTGCCAATATTATCCTGAGTGGCTATCCAAGTACTACCATTATATGTTACACAGTCATAATAATAATATTGTTTATCCACTGACCACGTACCTCTATAAATAGGGATACCAGTTTCAGTTCCATCTTTAGATACTACTGTGATTGTACCAACAAATTTACTATCTTTTCCAATTACTGTTTTATCTTTGCCTTCCAAAGTAAAATCATTAATTCCTGAGTAAAAGGCAATCCTTGGAGCATTTGATCCTTTTGCAGAAATGAAAATAGCATTGCGTCTATCTTCCATTTGCTTGTCATATTCAGCATCTCCTTCTACTCTATGACCTAATAATAATATTTCATCATCCGCAGAAGGTACACTACTACCAGGCTCACACACATCCTTAGATAGTAATATATAATCACTACCTACTTCTGTTACGGCTCTCCAATATCTTTTTACATTATGCCCATCAAATTTTTGACATATTGCTTGGTCGTTTACAATAAATTCATTATACTTGGTGCCATCTTCTGTATCAAAGTAACATTTGTATCCATTATCTTTTTCCTCTACTTTAATACATTTCATATCACCTAATGTAACTAAAATATCTCCACCTACTGCTTTTATTTCATTTACAGTTAATTCATTAACTGTCATATTACCTCTAACAAAAAGGTTATCCAATTCTAGATTCCATTTAGAATTTGTCGGATATAAACTAGCTCCCACGCCATCCCAACCAGAACGGAATGTTTGTCCTCCTTGTATACCTGTAGTATATATTATTCTTCCAGGTACAGTATCTCCGCTTTTAAATACGTAATCTTGTCTTACCTTTCCAGCAGTATAAATGTAGTTGTCAGTAGGAGTAGTACTCTCTCCCATTTTAATTACAGGTAAAGAACCAGATCCGTCTGCAACTGCTTCTACTTGATTTTCAAGTTTAGATAAAGCTTGATTTAATGTGTCTGTACTTACTAAAGGATCAGCACTTATACCTTTATAATATCCTTGTAAAGAAGTAATAGTACTAGAAGGTTGTGTATGATAACCTGGAACATCTCCACCACTACCACCACCATTTGCAATTACTTCTGCTAAAGCCGTGATAGTATTCTCAGCTACAGTAAGTCTATTGAGAGCATCCTGTAATTGTTGTAATGTAGATCTATTGTCAATATCATCTATCCACTCTTGCATAGTACCACCAATCTCTGACATATCGGTGTCATGCTTAGTATCTAAAGTAATGATCTTATTATTCAATACATCATAGTAACTAGTAATAGCACTATTAAGATTAGTAGTTACACTAGTATCTCCTTCTACTATCTTATTACTAAGATCTTTATAATTATCATTTACTTTAGTATCTAGTATCTCAACATCTTCTTCTACAGCATCTACTCTCTCATTAGTAGCAAATGTACCTGATAGTGATGTAGTAAAGCTTCCACTAGTAATATTCTTATTACTACCATCTTGTACAAGGGTAATGAGGTCTTGCTCTTGCAGTTTAGTTGTTAGTTCAAATTGTGATATCTTTTTATTCATATTACTCTTGGATTATATGTTCTTCAATTTCTGTAAGAATACAATCATTATCAATGTCTTGTATTTCATAGAAATTTATTTGTTTTTTTAAACAGTTAATGTACCCACCAATCTTAATCAAATCTTCCTGAGTAAAAGGAAAATCTAGATCATTTTTCTTTAAGTCAGATTCAAGTTGATTATATATAACTTCTAAATGAGGAATAAGTACTATATTAGTAACAGATGTATTATCAATATCAACATTCATTTTGGTAGAATCATTAATCTGTTTACCTACCTTATTTACATATTGTGCATGATCCATTACTACAGTTTTTACAAGTATTACAATTTATTGTACAATTACAGGTTCTCATACCAAGTAGGTTTAACATTTCTTTATAATACATATCAGCATCCTCTGTCAGACCTAACTTTGTGGCATTGTCATATAATTCCTTCTTAAATAAGAACATCATAATACGCTCTTTCATTTTATTATCAAGGCAATTATGACAATATCTGGTAAGTAATTTTACTTCCGCTAAATATAATGATTCTTCCATATTTTTTTAAAATAAAAAAGGGAGCATGGGGGAATACCCCAAGCCCCCTTGTGAGTTAATAAGTTTAAAAGTTAGGCTTTAGCAACAAATGCTTTTAATGCTGTTTCAAAAGCAGAACCAGAAATTTTACCTTTATTAACATAAATCTCTGCAGATAGCGGAGTAGTTTTGATGTACTGATTATCGTTGCTTAAATACAAGTTATCCCACTCTAAAGTAAGAGTATCATATTTTGCACTCAGATCTGATCTGAATTCAGGAGCAATATACGGATAAATAGCATTAGCACGGTACTGAATACCTTCGTAACCAAGATTCCAATTCTCACGATCTCTTACAATATAAGCATTACCACGACCCGGAGTACCCTGAGTCTTAGCAATCGTCAAATTAGAAATAGGATACATTACATTGCTCAACAAACCAGAAGGGATTGTCTTCCCCATGAAAACATTCATAGATACTTGGCAATAACCAGCATCTAAAGTAATTCCCTGATTATACGGAATTTCCTTTGCAGTCAATGTTAATACTGCAGCATCACTAGTAGCTACTACTCTAGCTTGTTTATGATTGTTGATCTTATTCTTGAAAGAAGTGATCAAATCTGTTGCATCGGTAGTTTTAGCAATTACCTCATAGGTATGAGTAAACTGACCCGGAGCTTCGTGAATGTCATTGTAAACAATGCGCAATACATAACGATGTCCTACTTCAGGAGTAACATCAGTTGCAGTAATTACTACGTTATCTTCAACTTTATCAACAAACTTAGTGAATACCATAGACGGCTTAGAACCTTTCTGAATCGGCATACTATAGTTAATAACCGACTTTGTAGATTTTGTACCATCTTGATCGTATACATCTTCTTTACCAACACAAACACCAATGTAAAGTGCAGTGGCAGCTTCTGCCTCAGATACAGATTTAACAATTACTTTGTTCTCATTGAACAATGCGATATCACCGTCAACTAAAGCCTCTACAGTACTATAAGAAGTCGGAGCTGTCTTAGCGATAAGTACTTTATTTACTTTTTGTAACATATTATTTATTTTTTATTATAGCTTCACAAAAATGTATTAAATCATTATATTCCATATATCCCTTCATCATGTTTGCAGCTGCACAAACAAGTTGAATATTGTCTTTAGTATAACCTTTTGAAGAGTCTATTCTATCTACACTAAGATTGTAAATGTTTTTCTTTCCGTTTCCCCATATTAATGTCATAGGAAATTTAGTATTAGTAAACTCTTTAGCTGGTTTATATTTTTTACAATGGGAACATAAATATAATTTTTCTTCCATTTTTACAAAGCACTTAGTTAAACATTGAGCTCAGTTTAACTTATTTTAGTTCTTCTACTTTGCTTTCGCATTTCCTCGTTAAACTAAACTTTTCGTATATTACTCCATACTATTTACTTCGTTAATATACGATTGATATCTAGGATTAGCCTCATTCTCCAAATACAACTCTACCGCTAACTTAACTATCTCATTATGAGTTGCAGCTGGCATATCTGTATACTCATCAAATGGAGCATCAGTAAGACTAATCCTTTTAGGAGTTCTCAAGTAAGTGAGAATATAATTTCTTATGTTGTAATTACCATCTGTATATAAATGAATAGTATTACCTTCATATAGTCTTAATGGTCTAGCAGATCTACCATGTAATCTATATTCTGACAAAGTATTTTGTCTTTGTCTATCAATGTTTTCTACAGTAGCCTCTAACACATCTGTATTTTTAGTTCTTGGTTGACCACTTGGACCCACAGGCCAACAATGATCATAACTAAATATTACAGCAGTTTCTCCTACAGTAAACATATAATCATCTGGTAGAGTAACTGAATATTCTTCTGGATATGTAGTGAATTGATAAGACTTTCTAGTAACTAATGTACGCAGGTCATCTATTCTTTTTTGATCTTGTTCGAATCCAGTTTGCTTAAAATTGATACCGGAGTATCTAGTTTTAATAAATTTATCTAACCCAGCCATTAACCAATACTCAATATCTGAAGTAGTAGGTTTTGTTAGATTATTATCTAATTGATCTATTTCTAATTCAAAAGCGGTTTGTAATTCAATATACTTCATTATTGTTGATCATTTGGTTGTTTTACTTGTAATCTATATTTACCTTCAGTAATAAACATATTAACTGCTAAATCTACAATTTCACTATGAATTGATTCTGGTAGTTCACATTTACTAGCTCCATCGGTAGTATTAAATCTTAATGGCTTCCTGTAGTAAGTCAATGTAACATTACCTAATGTAGTATATGCATCTACTGCTACTTCTATATAATTATATTTAGTAGTAGGATCTGATACTAATGCAACAGCAGGTTGCCTAATGATAGGTGTATTGTATGCAGTTTTAATAAACTTACCAAGATCCCTATACTTAACTAATTGATTGTCTACCCTAACAAAATCTTTATATTGTTTGTATGTACCTTTTACTTTACTAAAAGAATGTACATATAAGAAATATTCTTCAGTAGATACATATGGTAATCTGTATCTTGTGAAACCATTAAGAGTAGTACCTGTTGCAGTTAACTCTTTTTCTACTAATAAACTCTTAATAGAATCTGTATTTCTAGTATGTATATTGGTCTCAGTTTCCATCTGATCATCACCAACATAGTTCATCATTACATACCTATCTTGAGCTTCATTTAGTATTGAAAATATAAGATCAGAGTTAGGTTTCTCATCTATAATAAGATCTGGGCTAATAAGTTGAATTCGTCTTTCGAATTCCATCTGCATTTCCTTACTACTCATATTACTCTGATAATTGTGCTACGTACTGTGGATGTGTTTGAGTTCTTGGAGATTCAATATTCTCAATTGCCATGTCAGCAGCTAGTTTAACTACTTCATATTGCATATACTCTGGAATTTCATCTAGAGTAGACGTAATATCTTGATTATTAATCTTTCTTGGGTATGCTAAATAAGTAATATCTATAGTATAGGGACCTACCATAAGATCCCTATCTATAAATACTATTAACTTATTATCCTCCAGTATTGCTACAGGTTCTTCAATCCAAGGTTTATTATTATAAGTTTCTAAGAATCTAGTAGCTTGTTCGTGACCAATAAGTTTTACTGTAGCTATTTTATTACTACCAAAATGTAAAATTCCTTCTAAGAAGTACATACGCTTATCTTGAGTATCATCACCATAAGTAATACTAGATTTGAAATTATTCATAGTGAGTCTATTACTTATAGGTTCACTTAGTAAAGACAATCCTTTATCAGTTTTTACTAAACCTTCTAAGTCTGCTACTCTTTTTATATTACCTTCAAATGGTATTCTAAGAGTATTATTACCAGTAACTTTAGTAGCTATCTTACTTAGATATGCTGTGTATAACCAATAATCAATTTCCTCAGGTAAGAAAGATGGACAGCCAGATATACCAATATTAACGGCATTTTTATCTGCTTCAATCTTAAATGCTATATGTGCTTCTAATACTGTCATATTACTTAGATTCTATTTCTTGCATGATAGCTAGTCTTATATCTTGATTCTTTTTATCATCAAGCATTAGTACAGCTTCATCCATACTTCGACCGATTACATCAGTACCATAGTAATACATATTCTTATTCTTACGAATAATATTTTTACTAATAGCTGCTTCGATCAAGTATTGAGTTTCTTTATTCTTATTATTTACCCACAGTAGTAAATATCTCTGCGGATCATTTTCAATAAGTTCGTTCAGCTTACTTTCAACTAACTCATTACTAATTGAATCTGACTTAATACCATAAAGTCTAAGACATTTACGCATTTCTTCAAGAGACATCTTAGTAAACGCTGAATAAGCCTCACGTTTAACTTTAAATTTCTTATTATTCTCTTCTGCTTCTGCTTGAAGATTACTTAGCAAGTAGTCAGTACTTGGTGTAATATTACTAGTGCCAAATGCTACTCTTTTATGATTTTTTAAGAATAAGTACTTTAATTCATCCTCTGGTTTCTCTGTATGTATATACAGATCCTTATTACCTAACTTAACTGAATAAGTAGCCCAGAATGGACTATATGGTGCTAAATGACCTTCTGGATAACCAATAGCTTTTTCAAGTCTACGAGCATCTTCTTCTGTCAAACCAGTATATCTATTTCCTGATCTAGTCCAATACGGACCAATATAATCACCACAATTTTTGAACTTTGAAATACCAACCCAAGGGTTAGTTCTAATAAATCTTAACGTTGCTTCCATATATTTTTAATTAAATATAGATTTTAAACCTGTTAATAAAAAAGGTCTGCGTTTTACAGACCTATAAATTACTCTTTATATTTCCAGATATATTTTAAATTACTGAAAGATCTTGCTGTGCCTATATTAGATTCTCCTTTTAATTGCCTTTGAATAGCTCTACGATCACATTTAGTAGACCTACTTGCTTCGACTATAGAAGGAAAAATATTTAATAGAACGCCATCTTTGGAATACTGACAAACAGGTTTAGCTTGTCTCATTCCTCTTTCTCGATTTAGTTTAGCAACCCTTTCTGAAACTGGTTTTCCAATTTGCAGAGCAATTTTAGCTTTTCTACAAGCTTCTGATATAATATGACCGCCTTCGTCAATATTATATCCTTTATCTGGATTTGTAGAGTCGTAAAAAGATATCCAATATTTTTCTCTAGCGTCACCTAGTTTTGTATCACTCTCTAGTTCTTCTATTAATTCTACATAGAAATTTTCTCTACCGTGATTGCTCATTGCAATATATAAAGAGCATCTTCTATCATTAATCCTAGAACTATTTACTTTAGATAAGTGATCACCAAATCTTTTGTAAATATCTCTTTTTGTTTGACCTATATAAATCTTATTATTGGTCCTGTCTGTTATTTTGTATATTCTAATCATAGTGGTATAAAAATTTATACCACTATAACGAGAATATTGTCTTTAATGTTCCACAAGCTTTCGGTTAACCTTCGGCATCCATAATCAATTCTCCACATCCCCGGGGGTCTCTCAACATAATACCCATCTCACCTAAGAAGTGAACAGAGTAACCGTCTTTTGCATTAGAACGCAAAGTGTTGATAGATTTTGCAGGACCTGCAGGAGAAATAGAACCACCAGTATACCACTGCATGAACTCACGACCCTTACGTACTACCTTAACAATGTTTGCTTCGCCATCTCTACGACTTACATCCAAGAATGTAAAACGATAAGACTCAAGCGGCTTACCAGAAAGCGGGTGTAACAAACGATTGAACGTAGTGTTGTCATACAACGGGAAGTGTTTCAACGTCAACTCAATACCATTATTCATCTTGTATGTTACAAACTGACCACCTAAAGTCAACTCTTGACCACTACCACTAATGAACTTAGTATCGATTACATTCATCGTAGCTGCTTTTTGTTTCAATACACGGTCAAACTCGCGAATACCCATCTCACCAGTTAAGGCTACGAACTTACGCTCATTAGTACCAAGAATATTGTAAGACAGATCAAACAAGAAGTCCTCAAGCAACTCTGTTGTCAACTCAGTGTAATAACGTCTATTAGACGGTGCAATCTGCTCAAGCAAACCAGCTGGCAAGTAAACAGGACGACCATTAGTACCCTTCAAAGAGAAAGTACCATCAGCGTTACGATTTGACTTAGAGTAAACCATCATCATCTCACAACGTTTTCTCCATTCACGCATTGCCACCCATTCTTGATAGTCAGACCACAAATAAGATTTCTTACCTGTTTTAGGATCCTTCAATGCAATCCACAATACAGTTGCATAAGCCGTACCTGTAATATCATAACTCAAACGAGTAGTGAATAAGTAGTTACGCATCTTGAATTGAGTATTGTAGTTCAGGATATCTGCCTCTTCACTGTACTCCTCATAAGCAGAACCAAGACGTGACATTTCACGACCAGCTAACAAATACTTACCCGGAACATATGAACTAGACTGACCATCAGCGATGAACATAGTATAGCACCACAAGTTACCGTCCTGTACAGGAGCACCTTGAATACGTAATTGATATTCTTTGTCATCAAGTACTACAATAGCACCCGGACCAAACCATTTATCTTCTACCCATACTTGGATAGGTGTGTTGCCAATACCAGCCATGGTTATGTCAGCATTATTAGCAGTAATTTCAGTACCCTGCCATTTTGCAGAGCGAATTGTTACAGCTCTATCGGTATCAATTTCAACATACCATTCATATGTACTTTGATCAATAGTCATTACGTTACCAAGACCACCTGTGATAGCATCAATGGAAGTACCATAAGCACCGTCTTTTGCGGCAAATACGTAAGAAACAATACGTTCTACTTCATACGGTCTTGACAACATTGCTTCTGAAATCTTATTCTCGTCAATAAGATCTGAAAACCATCTACTTTTACCGATCTGTAAATTATTCAGAATTCCGTTATCCATAAATTAATTTATAATCTTTAATTATTGTTTAAACTTCGTGCTGCGATACTCCATATAGAGTTTGATGAACTAGTGTGAATTCTTTTAGTGCCTTTCGTAGCACCTGTTGTCTTTAAACTTTGTTTCAAGGTCTTTATAGCAGAGCTAGTTCCAATTTTTTTTGCAGTATCTAGCAAAGTGTCTCCCTTCATAGTAAAATAGGCAGACTCAATTAAATTTTTTACACTCTTAGAATAGTCTTTCTGATATTGAGTAAGACCATCTGAGTCCGCTTTAAAGATATAATTCAATAAAGCTTTTTTATCCTTTTCAGGAATAGCGATACCTCTGATATCTTTCAGCGATTTAATGTTGGTGACAACGTCGTCAACAAATTTTTGTTGGCGCTCGATTCTTGCCTCATTTTGCTTTTCCTGATCAATCAATAGCTGTTCCTTTTTCTTTTCGGTAATCTCCTTCATTAGTTCAAGAGCTTCCTCTGCTTCATCTTCTAGAATACCAGCATCTTCATACTTTTCTAGTTTACTCTGGATTCTCTTCTCACTAAACCCTTTTTCTAACAACAATTCACGAATGATTTGCTTTTGATTACTCTCGATTGAAGTGTCAAAGTTATCAAAATCAATAGCAGTACTAACTTGAAAATAATCTTCTAGTTTACCACCATTACGAACGAATTCATCAATCTTAGCAACCTCTTCACTTGAATACTCTGGAGTTGAATTTTCTTCAATCAAATCCTTGAAGTATTCACATAATTCCTCTACTGTTTTAGGTTTCTGTGATTCTTCATCTTCTTCAAAGTCTAACCCTAATTCCTCAGTAATAGCATCAAAAAAAGCACTAACTTGAATACCTTCATTATCTAACTCTTCCTCTTCAGTAGATGTTTCCTCAACGGTTTCTACTTCCTTAGTTTGTTTAGATTTCTTTTTAGGTTCTTCAACTTCTACTTCCTCTTCCTCTATTTCTGTTTCCTCTTCAGTTTCTTCAGTCTCTTCAACCTCAGTATCTTTTTCCTCTTTAGAAGTATCTATTCCAAATACTTCCTTTACTGAAGGACCTCTGTTAGTTCTTTGTAAACGTTTGATTTCATCATCAGATAGATCATCATTACTTGTACTAAACGTACCTGTTACTAGAGGATTATTTAATGTTTCAGATGACAATGCATCTGCTACTGCTTCCCAACCTAATAGTGTATTACTATTGTTATCCATAATTATATTTAATTAGATTTATTAATGTTTCCATTTAGCGGCGTTCCTAGCAAAGTTAGCTTTCTTCTTCATAGCTGGACTTGCTTTACTACCTTTCTTTAATACTTTATTTGCATATTCTTGTACACCCATACCAGCTTTCTTAGCTGCAGCTTTAAATGTACCTCTCTTGCTTTTCTTGATATGTATTCCACCATTCTTATAACTTGGTACAGGATATAGTGGGTATACTCCTTCTAACTCTTTCATATTGATTATTTGTTTTCTTGTTCTTCCCCAAAGAATATAGGTAACCCTAATGGAACTGCCCATTCGATTGGAGTAAGATTATTCATTCTATTTACAAAACCTTATCATACTCCTGCATGTTATTATATTTTCTCTTTACTTCGGCAAACTCTTGATCATAATCAGCTTCAGTTTTAACCTTTTTACCCTTCTTCTTTTTAGTGATTGTAGGAGTAAAAGGCTCAGCATAGGATTCTGCAGTATATGCGTCTGTTCCTTCAATTGCTCTTCCTACTTTCTTTTTTTATTTTCTTTATAGTTTTACCAACTCCCCAAGGTATTAGATTTAATGCAGCATCAATGGCAGCTCCAGCATAATCTGCTTTGTTTATGGTTTTACCTTTACCATCTTCATATGTAGGAATAGAATCAAATTGCTCTTTAATATCAAAATATGTAGCATCAGGGTTATTCACCCTGACACTATCATATATCTGTTTTCTCTCTTTAAGAGATAGATCTTTCCATTTCATACTAGTAATATTTACTTACCTGTCTTACCTGGTTTACCTTTTCCGCCTTTTTTAGAGCCTCCTTTACATGCCATAATTGTTATCTCCTATTTTTTAGTTTTACTCTCACCTACCACTTTATTCTTAAGAGCAGTCTTAGCCTTAAGTTTCTCTCTATCCATTGCAGCTTTATCTTTCTGAGCTTGCAACTTCTTAGCTTCATCAAGCTTTTTCTTTTCAAGAGCTAGTCTTTCTCGTTCAATTGTAGCTTTAAGTTTCTCAGCTTTTTCAGCTTGTTCAATCTTACGTTTTTCTAACTCTTTCTTATTCTCTTCAGCTCTAGCTTTATTAGCTAAATCCATCTGTTTACTTACAGCATCAGATACAGCTTTTTGTCTAGCTATTTCTTGATTACCAATCTCAATAGGATCAGGTATACCATTCATATCTTGATCCATATTTTCAGATCCTCTGTATGCATTCAATTGAGCTACAGTAATCTTAGTAGCATTATCTTGATCAATTTTATATTTTTCAAGATCAAGCTCAGCTTCTTTAAGCATAAGCTCTTGTTCTTTAACTTGATTCTGCATCTGTATTAATTGCTGTTGCTGTTCAGCTTCTTGCTGTTGCATTGCTTGCTGTTGTGATAATCTTTGTTGTTCAAGCTCTTGTAGTTTACTCTTGATTAATGATAGATTATCCATAGTATACATTTCAGCAGCGTCTACTAAACTTGCACCATTCTGCATAGCAGGTTGAATTAATGCTCTAAGTTGTTCAATAGCCTGTACTTCTTTAGTACTATCAGTTACAAAGATATCAAAGTCTTCATAAGGGAAATTATCAGCTAATGTTATGAATGCTCTAGTAGTATCATCAAATATGTAATTTAAATACTGTTTATTACTATCCTTCCATGCAGCTTTAGCAGTATTTAATAACATAAGCAATGCTTGTCTTTTCACCTGATTATGCATCCAGAATAATGGTTCTGTAATATGAGCAGATTGAATAACTGAACGTTCTACATTACCTACCAATTCAGTACTAGATATTGCCCCTTGTCTTTGTGGTGTTACTCCAGATAACTCTGAAGCCATCGATTCAATCTTATCTAGTAATTGAATATATTGAGCGATAACATTACCCATAGTAAGATCCCAAGTAGTAAATCCATTAAAATTAGATGGTCTACCTCCTTCCCTGCCTGGAATATCCCATCCTTCATCATATGGGTTAATGAATGCTACTCCTAGTGCACTTAGATAATGCATCCATTTAGCAGTATCAATACCTAAACCTTTTGGTATCTGTGTAACATCCATTACAGGAACTTTACCTTTATCCCTAGCCATTGCTAATTCTATTCTATAGAATGTCGTAATGTACAAATACTGTAGAGGCTTCATAATACTAACTAAAGATTTAGGAGCACTATTAGTATTACTATAGACAATTCCTGTATATGGTAGTCGCTGAGAATTAAGATTTTTACTTGTAATATATTGGTATTCAATAGGCTGAATTCCAAAGTAAAGATCATCAGCATTATATCCTTCCCATACTTCAATGATCCAATCCCATTCAACATTGACTTCATTACCAGTAGTCTTGTAATACTCATCTACTACAAACTCTTCCTCTTCTCCAGTTTCAGGGTTAACTACAGTAACAAAACCAATCTTTTTAAAAGATTTCCAACATACATGATATACTACTACATCCTCTGCATCTCCATAAGGATTATGATCAGGATACTTACTGTAGATTTTCGTATCAATATGATTCCAATCATCTACCATGTTCTTATCACCTAACCAATTCTTAGCTCCTTTGCCATACTGACCAAATTTCTCTAGTAGTTGATTAAGTTGTTTTTCATCAAGTTTATCATAAAACTCGTCATATACTTGAGTATATGGCATAAGCATTTTGTAGCAACACATTGAGGCTTCATGAATAAACTCAATTCCTTCAGCATCATCAAACCAAAAGTTCTTTGGGTTGACTCTATTTAAACAAGGTTCCCCATTCCTGATACCTACATATATTACTTCTTCACCAGCAATTAAACCATCCTTCCAAGTTTTTACAAACTCATGATCAATATTTAAGGAGTGTTTTAGATAGTTTAGTGTATGATAAGCAGTAACTTCTGCCACGTCTTTATATTCCTTAGTAAGGTATTCCTGTATTTGCTCTGGGGTTTGTATTTCACCAGAAGATAATGCTTCCTCATACCTAGCCTGTTCTTCAGGACCCATTTTAGCCATAATAGATGCTTGAACATAATCAAGCAACATCTGTTTAGCTTTTTCCTGCATTTCACTTGCAGCTGCATCACTAGTCCTACATACTTTAAAATTAAATGGTCTTTTAGTTTCTTCACCAATTAATAAATCAATTTTAGGTCTAATAATGTTATAGTCCTGAGCTACTGCTGGAAATCCATCATCTTGATTAAAAGGATTTGTAACATATTTTAAATCCTTTTCACTGTATACACTATTATATAAATCATAGTATGTTTGCATCTCTTCATCAGTAGGTATTGAACTACCATTACTTAATTGGGATTGTCCTATGATATAGTCTACACATGTTTTTTTCCATTCTTCACTCTTTTGGCTAAAAGGTATTTTTTGTATAGGAAAGCTATTTACTGTGCGTTCCATATTTTAAAATGAAAATGTTAATATATTTGAATCAAATAATTTATTTGTAGAATCAGAAGTATCTTGTTCAAACCATTTGTCTGTGAATATTGGTGTATCAAACAATCTTTGCTTCTTCTCTATCTCTTGTTTTTGTTTTACTTGAGCTGTATATAATTGTTCCCTATATATCATTACTTGCATCAATGCCATTACACGGTCAAAGTTACCTTTATCATTGTATTGTATTAATTCCTCAAGTAATGGTTCTGATAATATAGACTCAAGTCTCATATGACTAGATTCTACTTCTTCTTCTAGCCATTCTTTAATTTTACCTTCTCCCCAAAGTTTAATTTCCTTGTTCATATGACAGCCTTTCCTTCTATTTACTTTGGAGTCTCTTACAATGTCTTTAATAATATCTGGTTGATCTGCTAATAAGTAGTCACAATGTTTATTATTAAAATAAACAAATAAACCTGTATTTTGATTTTCACACATTAATCTTGCATTATAGTATACTAATAGTTTTCTTACATTTTCATAAAACTCTTCTGATGTTTTTGGTCTACCAGTATATTCAGCAACTATGATATCACTGTATGATTCAAAATTCTGTATACGTTTGTATATGAATACTGATCCTAGTGAGTTAGTGCCAGATTGATCGTGGTCATAAGGGTCACAACCTGCTATGTATAAACCTATAGGTGTTTCAGGACATGGATGTTCCCATATTACTATAGATCCTTCAGGATTTGCTTCTTTTGGTAATGGGAATTGCGTAATATCACCTGTCTTTTTAATACTCCATTTTACAGTACCACCATCCCAAGTAAGATCACCTATTTGTTTATGATTTTGTAATTTCTTATTGGTTCTAATACGAGCTAATTGTTTTTGTAATTCCCTTTTAGGGAATATATTACCTGTTAACTCTGTAAATGCTTCTGCAGGAGTTTCAGCATGCTCAGCTACATATCTATCAATAGCTTGCATTGTTTTTGCATTCTTAAGCTCTTGCTCTCTTAATGATAATATATATTTCCTTGATGCTTCATGATTAGTGTTACCATCATTATCCATAAACATACGATTTCCATTTTCATCTCTTGAATCTAGATTAGTATGTTGTGGAATAAAGAACCCACAGTATTTTCCACCTATTGCACAATCATCCCATATATTAGGGAAACCTAAGCAGTTATAAGATTCAGGATCATAAAAAGCTTCACGTAATGGAGCTACTGCATCACCTTGGTCACCACCAGTACCAAACATAATCATAAGTCCAAATGCCACACCATCATGTTCTACGGATGGTCTTGCAATTTGCCATGCTGCTTTTAATTCAGCAAATGTACCTGCCTCTTCCCAGAGTATAAGTACACCTCTTTTACCACGTACTGCATCAGGATTATCTTTTAATGATACACCAATGATTTCAGATTTATAACCTGCTTCAGTTTTATTACCATAATCATCAGTAACCCACATAGATGCTCTACGTCTCATAGATGTATTTACTGCTTGACGTTTTTTACCCCATGCAGTATATTCATCAATAAAATCCATATAATCCCAAGCCTTGGTAAGGATCCCATCGTCTGTAAGATATTGTTTATTTGATGCATATACATATGATTTTGATTCTGGTATAAGGAAGAAATTACGACAAAGCATAGCACCACCTTTATAACTATTGTGGGTAGGAATAAAGTCCTTTGTGATATACAAATGGTTTTCATTATCTATACACAAACATCTTTGTTTTTCAAACTCTCCTGTTTTACGTATAGATTTGATACCTATTCCTTTGTAATTATATTTTCTATCTTTGCGTATCTTTTCAAGTTTCCTTGGTAATTTAAATATATCTTCTTCTGTAGTTACAGTAAGTTCCCAATGTGGACGAGTATCAGAATAATTACCATTGTTAAAATCTACATTGTTTCTGCCTGGTATTTCTTTAGACTTTTTACATCTTATACCAAGACTTCTTAATACAAATACCATATCGTCTATTAATTGTTCAGAAGTTGATACAAAACTACATGCTCCATTAGTTATAGAACCATCTGTATCCATTAATCCTCTAATCAATTCAAAGCGATTTTCAATGCTTGTAAATTTATAATTTTCAGGTATAAACTTATTGTATGATTTTACTTTTACTTTTAAATCTTTTAATTGTCGATTAAGTTCATTTATACCTTGTACTTTAGATTTGATTACGTAATTGTACTGTTCTTTATGTTCAATGATATATTCTGGTAATCTTCTTTGTAGTTCTTCCACTATAAATTCGTCGGCTGTACTAAATCTTACTTGATCTCCACATATGTAACCATCCCCGAGTAATACACCCAATACATATGGATCTACTGTAACGGGTCTCTCATCAAAATTCAATGGATTTAATTCTGGTATCTTATATGGATAATGTTCTTTGCCAGGACTACCTTGTTTCAATTTGCGTTTCATGTAATCCACAGTACGCATTATGTAGAATTTCTTTCCGTTACGACATGTTGCCCATAAATGGTTTGCACCACATCTCACTTTTCTTCCATCTTGAAATTCCACTTCATAAATTTCTGTAGTACCTTGCTCTACTATATCACCAATTCTAACTGGGCTTCCATTGGGGTTCATAACCAAATCGCCAACTTTCAAACTTCCCATTGGAACATAGCCTGTTGGAGTAAGTACCGGTTCAGAGTATGGTTGTTCATAACCCTTACGTCTAGCTTTTGCTACACATAAGTGTTTACCTTGTTCTTGTGCTTCCTCTATTGCTTGAAAGTAATAGTAATCATAATCATAGAAATCTGGGAATGTACGTTCACTAACAGATTTCCATTCTTTTAAACCAGTTTTCCTATTAGTTACTTCCCTATATACTTGTCTTACTATAGGACAATAATTTAAATAAAAATAATGGTAGCCTGTGATAAAGTCACCATCTTCTGCAGTATAACCATATATACATTTTTCTACTTCTTGATCCCAAAAGCTATAGTATTCAGTTGTACCTTTAGGGTAAGCACAATAAGAGCCAGTACTGATAAAGTTTAATGCAGGCTGACGAAATTTATCAGAGTTTTTGATCTTCTTATTAAAATCTATCATACTTTAGGATTTTATATAATAATACCCCACACCTTTTGAGTATGGGGTAATTTTTAATTATTGCTATTTTTGATTCTCTTATTGAAATCAATCATAATTGTTATCGATTAAACCACTGTTTGATCTTTAAACCTAGTCTCTTATACCAAGGTGCTTTAGTTGGTTTAAGATCCATAGATTTTGAATAAGCTTCTTTCTTTTCTCTATATGCAATTTCTTCAGCCAGTTCGATTTCTTTTCTAGCCTCATTCTCATGAGCTGGGCCAAAATCAATAATCAAATCGAACGGTTTCTCTTCAACTTTAACTAGTTTAGCCTTACTTGTTTTCTTTGTGCTAGTAGTTTTCTTTTCCTTAGTCATAGTTCTTAATTTTTAACACTGCCTGTAACGGCAGTTAGTTTTATTTTGTTTCAAATTGTATTACTTATCGTACAGCTTGTCTATTTGATAGCTCATATGGATTAACTTCTACTCCACCTCTAACTCTACTACTTGCCATCTCTTCAGATCTCACAGCAGTTTCTAATGCATCAAGAGATTTAATAGTATTACCGAGTTTTTCCATACCTGCTAATATTAATTGAACTTTCTTATCATCTAACTCATCTTGTAAAGACTCTGCATAATATCTAGATACACTATCTAACTTAAGTCTTGCATTCTTAAGTAGTCCTAATATTAGGGTTTCATTAAAGTTAATGTATGCTTGTTCTGCCTCTAATACCTCTACTGGTAACTTATAATTAGCATCTCCAAATAGTTCTTTCCTGAGTCTAGGTCCTATCTCTTCAGGACTCATACTTTGGACATATGGACTATCATATTTATTCTTAAGTACGATATAACTTATTTGTTTAGTGGCTGTTTCTTTATCTGCTTTATCAGCATCCCATAACTTTTTAAAGCATGGGATACCTAAAGCATCATTGTGAATAATTACTTTACCACCAAGTATGTCGAATAGTTTCATCAGTATAATTAACAATCGCTAGGACTACATGCTTCACAACATTTATTATGCCTATTTTTCTCGTATTCGAGATTTCGCTTAAAGTTGTTATATAATTCTTCACTCTTTATGATAGCAACATCTCTATCATCATCACCTCTATTATAAGAGGCATACAGAACAAGAACAATATCCCCAGCCTTTACATCATACTCCTTACCATTAAATTTAAGGACACCATCTTCTTCAATTACCCAAGCCCAGTCGATATTTAAATAATGATTACGAACAGAACTAACACTATTAAGGTCATTATCTTTTACTACTAAAAGAGCACTGTTACCAGCATAAATATATGTATTCATATTAATCTAAATTTATTTTAATGTATCTATTTCTATAATGTCTGTTCAATGCATCTACTGCTTCTTGTTTAGTATAAAATGCATTAACATACTCTGGGTTTTTACTGTACTGATTGATTATCTCCCTCAGTTGATCCGCTTTCTCGTCCCTGTTCTGCATTCTCATTTTCTTCTTTTTTATCAGTTGAACCAAATCCACCACCACGATCTTCACCTGCTAATTCCTCTACAATTATCGGCTCCATCTTCGGATAAGGCATTACTACTAACTGAGCAATCTTTTCACCAGGCTGATAAATTGTAGGAAGAGCATCTGTAGTAATCTTAAACTTGAGAAGAATCTCACCTTTATAATCACAATCTATAACAGCTACAGCATTACACATTGACATAGACTTCTGAGAAACTGATGATCTCATAAAGATTAAACCAACATGACCTTCAGGAATCTCTACGGATAAACCTGTATGATATACTAATACTAACTTACCACTCTTATCAAATTCCTGAGTAAAGGAGATTGCTGTTAAATCTAAACCAGCATCGTTAGGGTTAGCATAACTAGGTAATACTGCGTCTTCTTGTAATTTCTTAAATTTTAATTCCATATTATTTTCTTACTATATTGTGTCCTAATATTATTTCTGTTGCTTGTGCTGCTAAATTTGCAGCGTAATCTTCAAGGAATTGACTACGATTCGTGTCCTGTAGTATCTGTCTCAGATACAGCAGTATCACTTGTTGATTCAGTAGTATCTTGTCTAGTTTTTCTTCCATGCTTTGCATAGTATAATAATGCAATACTATTCCATGCTACTGCTGCTTCATGCCTTACTTTAGTTTCTGGATCAAATTCTTCATAAGTAGAAGCGTATAAGTGTCTTAATAATGCACCTTTATATCTTTCATAACCATTCTCTAGATTCTGCCAATTATTGTCACCATACTTCTTAGCACCTTCTGTATATACTCTTGCAATGTCCTCAAGACAGTCTAACGGCATTAGCTCCCATCTAGTCTTATCGTCTAGTTTATCATTCTTCATACCCGTCTGGTCTTGGCATTTCTTCGATTCGTATTGCATCTATTTCGGTTTTATTTTCAATTATTGCTTTAACAATTCTATGATAACCATCACATATTCTACCTAAATGATCAATTAGTATTGGGTGACTCAAATCCGTGTCTTGTATCCTTTTACTATGCCAAATTATATCATCTAAGTTATTTATCTCCCAAGGCAAATGGTCTAGGTTTACTCCAGCTAATGGTAATTTAAATACAGGATAGTTCTTTTCTTTCACCCAAGAAACTAAGTTTGAAGCTGCCCATATCTTCCCATCTGCTGTATATCTATTCTCTGCTAAACCTTGTTTAGGATACGTTACTATTGGATTTTTTGGTTCTTTCTTTGCAAACATATTTCTTTTTTAATTTAATCTTAAACAAATAACTAAACATAATTGGCTTAATATCTTTCTCATCTGAAATTGTATTTTGAGCAAATTTGAAAGGATGATTGCAAATTACTTCTACTACTTGATAAGGTATATTATATTTATGTGATAACTCTGTATAAATACTTGTTTTATTTTGCGGAACCATAAATCACTTTATAGTACTTATTATTAATTATATTATCCAGAGTAAGAGAAGACATATCGAATGTCTCAGGTCTAACACTATTAGCTGCAATGCCTATCTTATCTAATCCTGATGTTGTATTATCAGATGAAGCATATACTATAGAATTTAAAAAAGCTGTTTCAACTTTAGAATATTGTTTTCTAGGTTCTAGTATTACTACTTCAGATTCCTTACTAAAAGGTTCTTCACTAATACCATATAGAATAGTCTGTGTATCACGAATTAAGATTCCATTATTATATGGTAAATTCTTACCAATAAGTTTATACCCCCATCTTTTTAATTTACCATAACTCTTCCATAGCATTATTGAACCAGGTTTAATTACTAATTGTCTCATCATTTATCCTAATTATAATTGTTACTTGAACCCTGTCTCCAATGATCTCTGGTATTAGAGCTTTATTGACACTTAATTCATCTTCGGCTGGACCTGCTACTAGAATACCTTTTTGTTTAAAGGACTTGATATATCTACTTAAATTATCCTTAGTAATACCTAAGGTGTTTATGATATGTTTCCTATTAGCTCTATTAGCTATGTTCTTATTCTCATTTGGTTGTTTATCATAGTTAAGATCAAGTCTAATGAACTCTGCCATTAATTCTAGTTCTCTGTCCGTAAGCCGAAGAATACCATTAAGTGAAATTAGAAACTCTGTAACAAGATCATTTTTGTTTACAGATTTTACTAATTTATTCATTTGTCTTATCTACGTCTAAGATTTGTTTAACTGCCTTAATGAACTTCAGTAAGTTATGATTTACTGTTTCAGATTCAACTTTTACACAAGGTTGAATTTTACCATTTTTATAATCATCATTAACCTTCTGAATATTGTCTTGATACTTCTTAGTACAATCATCTAAAAAAGCTTCAAGTGCAATCAATTTTAATTCTGCATTAGACGGGATATATTCTTCTTCTGTATTAGTTTCATCTTCAATTTCTTCACCCCATTCTTTTAGGTTACCACCATTAAGAAGTTCTGATACATAGTTTGCAGTAATCATCATGTAACGTGAATTGGTATACTTATCATTACCCTTTGTACTTTCCATTACATACTCAATACCATCTTCTGTTTTAAAGACATCATCTCTCTTTGCACAACCAAAAGGCTTAACTACTTTATATTCTGTTCTCATATTCCTTATTATTTTTTTAATAATTACTAGTGCTAATTTAATCCATTTGTTTATGTCAAATTCTGGATCTGACTCTTGCACTACTCTGTCTCCAATTGCATATTGCTTAGGTTGGGTTACTAAACCCATAAAATTCATAGCTTCATTCTGCGTAAGAACTACCTCGGTAGCTCCTTCTTTTGAAGGACTGTTAAGATCCTCTGGAATGAATACTTTAACAGTACCATCTTGTTGAAACTTAACAAACTCTGAATATTTACCTAAAAGATTATTTATCATTTGTTGAATCATGACTATATAACGGACCTTATTTAATTTTGTTGTATATTTTATGCAATAAAAAAGCCTATAGTTAATCACTATAGGCTTATATTAAAAATCCAACTAAATCTACTAAGCATTGCTTTTCTTAATAAAAGCTACTACATTGTATGGATTCACTAATTGGCTATCTTTAAACAAGTCAAAATAAGCAGCTGCTTTAGCAGGGAAAGCTATGGTATCACCTACTTCTGGATGATTATTTTTGTCTTGCCATTCATAACCTGAAGGAATTGCTAGAACAATGCCTTTTCTAAATGTTGTTGGTACTTTCTTTACTTCAGTTTTAGTGTCATATTTATCAACACCATCTTTGTCTTTTGTTCCTGTCGCAACAGGTTCAGTAATCTCTTTTTCTACGTATTCAACTGGTAACGGTTTGATCAGAATATCCCTAGTAAACTCGAACTTTAACGCTTTCTGAATATCATCGATGATCATTTTCTCATCTACTTGTACCGAACTATCATTATTTGTATTCTCTGTCATAACTTAAATTTTTCTACTATAACGTTTGTTAGTATTAAATGTTCTATTTTTATTTCCTTTCATGAAAAATAACGCCGCCTGTGCAGCATACTTTCTTTGCTATGGATGGACAAATTTCCATGTTATAGAAACAACAGCCATCACACCATCCCTGAGGCTGCTTTTCCATGTTATAAACTTTTCCATCAACTCTGATATACCCTTCTTCAAGGGCTTTATAAGCTTCTGGTTCTCCCATATTATTTGTAATAATATTTGTTATGTTCTTCAGCCTTTTGTTCAACAGTACGCTCCATGATTATTTCTTTAATCCAAATTAAAGCAGCCTCAAATCCTGCTTTAAATGCAGATTCTTTTAACCCTTCCATCTCTTCACACCATTGTTCAAATGCTTCACAAGATTCTTTGTCTTGATACCTTTCAATCTCGTCAATTAAATATTGTCTAAACATATTTTGATCCTTTCTTTTGATTAATAATTATACTGATCGTCGTCATCAGTAGGATCTAATGCATCCTCGAATTCATTAAAAAAGTAAAAGTCGTCATCCATAATACTATTATTATGTATTTATATTTTATATCCAGAGTAGGAGTATATATTTCTTACTATACTACTATATACTACCATACAAGTATGTATAGTAACGTTACAGTATTCATTTTTGTTCTATTGTTTACTCTAGATTAATGATTTTTCTTAGGTCTTAATAGATGATTTTTATTAAAAATGCACGGCAAATAGCAGTGTTTACAACCATTATCCTCTACAGTTCTATCACATTCCCTAGCTTTTCGTTTGTAGAAAAACCACCTAACAATCCATGTTGGTAACTTATAAAGATCAAAATTTTTTAACATTATTTATAATTATTTAACATATTTACGAAACTTTCGTAGATAACTCATTAACATAATTTAACTATTTTTAATAGTAACGTGTATAATGGAGTATTGTTATAAAAATTTTATAAAATAAAAAATTAGGGGATATAATTGTGAATGTAGAGAGTAGTATATATATTGTATTATATAGATTTGAGTGTAGAAACTAGTATATACAAACCCCCTCCCCCATCATGCATCAAGGAAACACCCCCGGTACTTATGCATCAAATCAATTTATCTATCAGCTGATTGTGATTAATCAAGCAGTTACAACGGAAGGCGGTTGTAATGTAGAACTACTGCTGAGGGGCAGACAGCCGAGACGACTATGAAGTGTACGATCATGAGTCTAGAAGCTAAGCAAGCGGAGAACGGTAACTGGTACGTAAACATCCTAGCACAGCCGGAAGGTGATCCGTTTGCTGAGGAGTTGAAGTATCGCATGTGGTGTAGCGAAACACTAGCTAACAAGCTAGCTGCTAACGCACCTGAGACTATCGAACTCCAGAAGGTACGTGTAGAGGTTACTCCGTACCAGAAGGTATCTGAGGACGGTTCAATCTCAGAGAACGTATTCACCGGTCTGTCTGTTGTATGCAGACAGTTCAAGGGAGAGTACGTGGACGAACCCCAAGCGATGGCAGACAAGCTACGCAAGAATCTGCTGCGTGACGGTCTCATCGTAGACGTAGACGTAGACCCGTACGATGGAGCTACAGGGGATTTACCAAACTAAAGGGGAAGAGCTTCGGCTCTTTCCTTTTAATCCTACCATGCACCAAGTTTATTTCCCTCTTAGCCGATTGTGAAGGTATATTGTGTTTATATTTTCATTGAGTATACCAGTTTCTTACAAATAGGTTTAGGACTATCCTTATAAATACTTAGCTACTACAACATTGATTCCTAGAATCATAACGCCAGAGTAGAGAATCCCTATTGTAAGTTTTTTGGGTGTTAAACAGCAGCTGCAGCTGCATAATATTTTATTTTTTATGATTTAAGTTTTCTAGCGTCCTATAGTTTAATTTAGACTATAGGTTTCGGTGAAGGTTCTAACTGAGTAATGCGTATCAGAACCAACAAAAAACTAATAACTTCCCAAGACGTTGTGGGACACCAGTTTCTTATCTTTCTGTATATCTAATTATGTACCCGAAAAACCGGTTGTTTAGTGTATGTTAGAGTAATACTAACGAATCAGTACTGACATCACGAACGTAATGACATAGCCTGATAGGCTTACTAATTATTTATAGCCAAATGATAAGTTTTAGGTGTAATTTGATTATTAATCAATAAAATCATATATTATGTTAGTAGTAATAAGATGTTTTAAAGGAATAGGCAATAGCCTATTTCCCTTCTAACATATTGTGAGGAGTATAGGATACTGCTGTGATTTATGTGTATGTAATTGATAAGAGTGAGTTTGTAAGTTTGAGAATAGTTTACTCTCTCTCTTTAGTCTGCCCTAATCACATTTGCTTAAACTACATTTGACGCGTACATATAATATATAGCGTATCCTTATTCTTTACATAAATAATCAAACAATTAAACAATCAAATAATTAAGGAGGACAAACAAATGAAATGTATTATTATTGGACACGAATTTGCAGAGGCAAACACAGGTAACTTGTATTGCAAACTAGAAGTAAGACCTGCAAATGATGAGTGGGCTGCATCTTTCAACTATGTAATGTTTATTACAGAAGCAATGAAAGAAGCCTTAGAAGCCAGATTTCCTAAAGAGATATATCTGCAGGAAATACGTATGCAGACACCTGAGCCATTTAACAGAGTGTGGGCTACGGATGGCAATAACCATATGCAGGGTGAGATAGTCTGCAATGCTAAAGGTGATCCTATCGTATTTAATGACATCAAAGTCGTAATACGTACATTACCTGATGGTACACCTGCTAGAGGTGAAGATGCTGAAAAGCTACTAGAATCTAGCTGGCGTAGGGGTATTGAGAATGGTACTATCTTACCAATTGGTGAAGGTACAGATGTACCAGATAACAATATTGGACAAACTGTAGGAGGAGCAGATGCATTTGCTGGTGCTCAATCAGCTGGAGATCCAGAGGGCCTAGAGACATCTCAACCAGATCCACTACCTACAGGTAACGTTGTAGTGCCGGGTAACCGACCACAACGACCACAGCAACAAGCTGGAATCAGAGTACCTAGAGTGTAACAGGGATTTGCCGGGTAACCGGCAGACCTGTTTTAACAAAAACTCCCGAACATCTGCATATGATGTTTTGGGTTAATTAATATTATTAACTTTTAAAAACATTCATCATGGAAGGAAAAGATGAAAACAAGCCAAAGATTGTGTATTTTATTTTAGCAGTGTTTATTCATGCTAACGTGTTTCTACCATTCCTATCTGAAAAGACAGGAGTACATGGGGCATTCATATTGTGTGATATAATACTTGCTATTATAGTATATAATCTAATGGCTCGGAATTAGGGAGTTAGGGGTGGGTGAAAGCTCACCCCTTTTTACTAGTATCAAACAAAAAATCATTATAATGAATAGAAAAAGAAAATATCACAAATCAAATTGTGATTCTATAGTACGAGCAATCGTAACAGATGCACTAGGACGTAAAGTTATCCTAGTTGGAAAGCACGCTTTCGAATGGTCTATTATACTTGAAAAAGAAGGAAGATTAGTAATAACTACATTTCCTAATAGAGAACAAGCAGTAGATACATTTAACAAAAAGTACAGGAATAAATGATATGTGTACGTATCCAGTGTATGAAGTGATACACAACTTTCTTATCTAATTTAATATTCTTTTGGCATAATTTCCTCAGCTAATTGCTGCGAGTAAAAGTAATTAGTTCGCTACTATCTCATACTAATAGTGGGGAAAAGTATGTGGTAATTCTGTGTAGTTTAAGTGTCTAACACATGGTAGAATCCCCTGCTAAGGGCGAATGCAGGTTCAAATCCTGCCACAGAATCATGTAAAAATCCATTGATGATTTTATAGAGAGTTTAAGATTCTCCATTTTAATTTAACACAGCTACTGTATATCTATTGTGAAATACGTATACAGTTTCCCTAGAGTAAAAGCAACCTCATCGTAGCTAACTACAATACTTCATGCACGTTTGGTTAATACACAAAGTTAGCGGGTTCTAGGGTCTAGTAGGTTTAAATTGCCGGGCTGAACGAATGTCAACGGCTACCGAAGCTAATAGCTTTTAAAATAGTAAATATTAACAATAAAAATATCAAATTTTATGGAAGAAGAAGTCAAAAAAGCACAAGAAGCAGTATGGTATAATACTGACTGCAAGTTATTAACTAGGAAGAGTACGAAGAGCTATGCAAGTACAAGGCGTTATACTTAGACTTAAAAGGTTCCTTAGAAGGAATCGTAAAAGATTTCAAGCAAAGCGCATAATACTTGAACTTTTAGAAGGAATTGGTTGGGCTATATGGTTATTGATATTACTCATATTGTCATGTGGGGATACATTAATCTATCTCTTATATTTAGCGATATCTGTACCAATATTCATTCAAAAAATAAAGTATGACTGTAGAAGCAATGATCGTAACTTGTGTAATAGTATGCATAATACTGTTACTACGGAAAAGGAGGAAAGAGAAGATAAGGGCACAGATACTAAATGATCTATACATTATTGATAGAGATTGTCGTATTATCAAAGGCAATATCATTAATAGTGATTTTATTGGTATTCTAACTAATCTAGCATTTTTAAGAGATTCACTAAAGAAGGAATCATTAAATGATGTGATACCTAAAAGTTTGTTAATGGATATACAAGTTCTATTAAATACGAACGAAGAGGAGATTAGTTTAGAAGATTTTAGGACAAATGTAGTCAGAATGATTAACGTTGTTCTAATAAGGTTACAAGGTATCTATAAACTTATAATCTACTCTTAATATGGATAGAAGTCTTCCTCATTTCTTACAAAGAATCGGATACCATCCATACGAAATAAGTCCAAAGGATAGGATGTTTTTTTCATTAAAAGATCCTGAATTTGTGTCAGCGTATGGACCAGTATTTGTCGAATGGTTCCCAAAGTATCTAGGACCATCTGTTCCTATATTAGAGGTTAACAGAAGTCGTAATATTATATGGGGATTACACGAAGCGGATCATCATCCGTGCCTAATTTACCCTAGACCATATATCTTAATATCTGGTGTATTAGAATATAAAATTACAAATAGATATTCTGATGCAATGATGGACAGAATAACTGCAAAATATTCTCCTGAAGAGATATTTAGAGCAATTAGGAGTAATTTAATA
>OMFY01000088.1_pt1 | contig 71185 bp, 64 predicted proteins | sample 1645701 | NCBI WGS metagenome assembly OMFY01 (sample SAMEA103958111, study PRJEB25191) | human gut metagenome | biome: human-associated habitat [ENVO:00009003]; feature: intestine environment [ENVO:2100002]; material: feces | place: Germany | collected 2013/2015
CCGGGCCGGTCCCCGGCGTCGTCAGAGGCATTGGTGCCGTCCAGCAGGAGGGAGTACCCGTCCTTTTGGGCCGCCTCCCGCAGGCGGGAGAACTCTTCTTCCGCACGGGTCTTCGCGGTGAGAGTCTCCTTCATAAGGGACGTCTTCTCGTCCCGCGCCCGGTTCCACGCGGCCATGTCGGGCTTCTCCGCCCCGGCGATGACGGCGCGCTCCGCCGCGGCTTTGTCTGCCTCGGCCTTCACGGACGCCTGATACCCCGCGAGCGCCTCCCGGAGCTCTTTTTCTTTTGTGATCTGCCTGAAATAAGGCTCGACCGCGGCGATGTCCGGGAAACCTTCCGCCCGGGCCCGCGCGAGGAGCGCCGCATGGTCTTCCCGGTACTGGACGCGGAGCGCGTCTACTTCCTTCGCGGTGAGCTCTTCTTCCTTCTTCGCCGCCTGTTCGTCGCCGGCGGCTTTCGCCGCGTCCGCCGCCGCCTTTTGCCGGCGCTTCTCATGATCGGCGATCTGCCCGGCCAGCGCCGCCTGCCGCTTCGCAAGGGCCGCCCCGTCACGGAACGCTTCCGGGAGCTCTCCCGCCAGAAGCGCGAGAGAGGCATCCTCGGCCTTCTTCACCGCGAGGAGGCGGCTCTCCTCTTTTCTCAGGGCTTCTGCCCGGAGGCGCTCCGTCTCAGCGTCTTTCTCCGCCTGTTCTGCCGCTTTCCGGGCAAAATCCACATCTTTTTTATCGGGCACGGCTTCTTCCGAACGGGCCGCCGCGGGGTGATGGAGCGCGCCGCACACGGGGCAGGGCCTGCCTTCCTCCAGTCCCGCCGCGAGGTAAGCCGCCTGTCCCCGCATGAAGACTTCTCCGAGAGCATAGGCGGTCTTCCGGGCGCGGTCTTTCTTCTCCGCCGCTTCCGCCGCGTTTTTTCCCGCCGCTTCCGCCGCCGCAGCCGCTTCTTTCCAGGCTCTTTCCGCGGCGCCGGCCTTCCGCTCCGCCTTGCTGTACTTTCCGGCCACTTCCGCCAGACGGGCGAGCCGCGCCGCTTCATCCTGCCGGGCTTTCTGCGCCGTTTCCTCCGCCGAGCAGGCCGCCTGTTCCTTCTCCGCCGCTTCCTTTACCGCGGACAAGCGTGTCAGCGTTTCCCGTATTTTCCCAAGCGCCGCGGCTTTCCGCTTCCCGTCGAAAAGAGTCTGATCCAGATGCTCCTTCGCGTCACGCAGACGGGCCGCCGCGGCGATGCGGTCCGCCTCCCGGGCCAGCGCTTCCATGTCCGCCTTCCGCCCCGCGAGGCGCGCCGATTCCGCTTCCGCCGCCTCGAGACGCTGCCACGCCCCGGCAAGACGCTGCGCCGCTTCGTAGGTCTCCCGGAAAGCCGCTTCCTCCCGCTCGGCCGCTTCATAGGCGGCGGCCGCCGCGGCGGCGTCATGCTTCGCCGTTTCCGCCTTCGCCGCGAGAGCCGTCTCCGCCTCCCCGTCTTTTCCTTCGATGCCCGCGGAAGCGAAGATCGTCTCCAGCCGCGCCTCATGGTCCGCCCGTTCCTTTTCCAGGTCGCGGGCCTTCTTCACCACCGCATCCTCCAGCCGGGCGTACATCTCCGTATGAAAGAGCTGCTGCATGATGCCCTGGCGCTCCTTCGAATCCGCCAGCAGGAGACGCCGAAATTCCCCCTGCGGGAGGAGGATGATCTGCCGAAACTGCTCCACTCCCACGCCGAGGAGCCCGGCGGCGCGCTTCTCCGTCTCCTTCGCCGCGAGGAGCCGCTCGCCGTCGGTGATGTCGTAGAGCGCCGACTCCGGCTTCTGGAGCACGAGGCGCCCCGCGCCGCGTTTCCCCGCCCGCATCTGCTCGGGCACGCGGGTGATGCGGTACCGTTTCTCCCCAATAGCAAAGTCAAAGGTAACTTCCGTCCGCACGTCCGGCCCGGCGTAGTCGCTCCGAAGGCCCTTGCCGCTCCGGTCGCCGCCGCTGGTCTGTCCGTAGAGAGCGTAGCACATCGCATCGAGAATGGTGGATTTCCCCGCCCCCGTGGGCCCGCAGATGAGAAAGAGCTGCTGCCCTCCGAGCTTCTCAAAATCAATGACCTGCCGCCCCGCGTAGGGGCCGAATGCCGTCATGATCAGTTTCAGCGGTCTCATTCGCTCTCCGCCTCCTTTCGCACGGTCTCCAGAAAGGCCCGCTCCTCCTCGGTGAGCGCCCGCCCCTGAAATTCTTCGGAAAATATCTCTACCAGCGTCATCATGTCCACCCGCTGCCGCGCTCCGGCCCGCGCGCCGCTGTCCTCCTGAATGGCCAAATGTGTGCGGAGCGCCGCGAGACGGGGATAGCGCTGCCGGAGCCGGGCCATCGCGTCAATGACGGGCCCTTCGTCCATGAGGTCCGCCAGGAGGAAATCCTCCGGCGCCTCGTCTTCCCGCCGCATGAGCTCCTCGAAAGTGCCGCGGATGACCCGCACGTCATGCCGGGGCGCGAGCGGATGGAATTCCGCCGTCACCAGCCCCAGCCCGTCGATCTCTCCGGCGATGACGCCCTTCTTCTGCTCCGCCTCGCCGAAGGAATATTTCATGAGGCTACCGCTGTAGCGGATGGTCTCCCGTCCGCCCGCCTTCTGCGGCCCGTGGAGATGCCCCAGCGCCGCGTAATGGTACGGCTCGAAGATGTCCGCCCCCACCACCTCCGTGCCGCCGATGGAAAGAGGCCGCTCAGACTCGCTCGCCCGGCCCCCGGCGATGAAATCGTGCGCCACGGCGATGCGCCGCGCCCCTTCAGGCACCTGACCGAGAAGATGCTCTGAGAGCGCCCGCAGGCCTTCCTCGTGGGTGCGGATGTCCTCGCGGCCGAGCGCCCGGCGCACCTCCGCAGCCTCCGCGTAGGGCAGAGGCACGAAGGCCACCGGCCCCGCGTCATCTTCCAGCACGACGGGCCCCGCCGTGCGGAGAAGGTCGCCGCACATGTAGAGGCCCTCCGCGGCGAAGAGCCGGCTCCCGAAGGACAGACGTTCACCGCTGTCGTGATTGCCGCTGATGACGATAAAGGGAATGCGCCGCGCGCCGACGATCTCCGAGATCATCTCATCGAAAAGGTCCACCGCCTCCGCCGGCGGCACCGACCGGTCGTACACGTCCCCCGCGAGGAGGATCACATCGGGCTTCACCTCATCCACGAGCGGCAGAAATTCCCGCTTCAGCAGCCATTCCTGCTCCTCCGTGAGATACTGCCCGTAAAACAATTTGCCCAAATGCCAGTCCGCTGTATGTATGAATCGCATGCTCTTCTCCGTTCCGCTCCGTTCTCCGGCGCTTTTCATTTATTATACCCCAAGGAAAGCACCCCGCGCCGCTTCCCCGGGACGCGAAAAAACTCCCGGCGGATGATCCGTCAGGAGTTTGAAATTTAATGGAGCCGGAAGACCACAGGCACCCTCGAATTGACGGTGATGGCCGCGCCGTTCCGTTTCGCCGGTACGAAGCGCCAGTTGTACACCTCCGCTACGGCGGCCTCGTCCATGGCGCTGTTGCCGGAAGAACTCTCCAGCCACGCGCTGGATACCCGGCCGTCCGTCCCGATCGTCAGGCCCACCACGGCAGTGCCTTCGATGTTGCTTCGCCGGGCGCTTTCGGGATAGCGGGGCTTCGTCGCCGAAAGGAGCTGCGGGCCCATGGTCTCGCCGTCCCCGGCGCCTCCTCCGGAACCGCTGCCCGAGCCGGGTCCCGTGCCGCTGCCCTGTCCCGTACCGGAGCCGGAGCCGTCGCCTCCGCCCGTTCCCGTGCCGCTTCCGCCATTTCCATGACCGCCGCTGCGAGACGCCGCCGCGCTGCCGGACGCCCTCTCCGGCTCGATCTCATGGATACCGTTTTCCGCGTCGGGGACCGGCTCCGCTTCCGGGATGGCGGCCTGCGGCGCTTCCCGCGGCTCCTCCGTGGGGTGTTCCGCTTCCGGCGTCTCGATCGCCGGCCCGGCTCCTCCGCCTCCTCCGCCGCCGATATCCACCAGATCCACTTCTACGATATCCTGCGGCGGCGAAAGCGGACTGAAATGCAGGACCGCGCCGATGCCCAGGAGCACCGCGCAGTGAAACGCCGCGGACAGCCCGAAAGACATTCCCCAGCGGGGTCTGAATTTATCCATAGCGCTGCCCTCATTCCGCGCCGGAGAGCTTCGACTCCGTAGCGATGCCCACGCGGTTGATGCCGGCGGATTTCAGCTGATCCAGCACGAATACGAATCCCTCATGCTCCGACTTCGCGTCGGCCCGGAGCACCACGGCGACCTCCGGATTCCGCGCCTTCTCGATCTCCATGCGCCGCCGGAAATCCGTCCGGGCGATCTTCTCCTGCTCCACATAGATATCCCCGCCGGCGGTGATGCTCACGGGAAGCGTTTCCTTCACCACGATCTTCGCCGTCGCCGTCTGGGGCAGATTCAGGTCGATAGACCGCTGCACCACCATGGTGAGCATGCTCATCATGAAAAAGACGAGCAGGAAAAAAATGATGTCGATCATGGGGATGATCATGATCCGCGGTTCCTTATCTTCTCTCAGAGAACGCAGTCTCACAGCATCCGCCCCCTGTCATTTCCCGCCTTCGACGATAGCCAGGTACGTCCCGGAGAGCTGTTCCATCTGGGAGACCACATGATCGAGACGCTGGGAAAAATACGTATGGATGATGAGCGCCAGGATCGCCACGAAAAGCCCCGTCGCCGTGCACACGAGAGCCTCCGCCACGCCGCCGGTCACCGCGAAAGGCTGCCCGCTCGACACGGAAAGCACATTGAAAGAGCCGATCATGCCGATGACCGTGCCCAGGAGCCCCATGAGCGGAGACAGCGTCACGATGACGGACAGATAATTCATGTAATCGCGGAGCCGCGCCGCCTCGTGCGCCGCCGCGCTCTCGATGAGCGCCGTCTGGCTCGCCCGCGTGCCGTACTGCTCCGCCGCGTGAAGGATGACCATGGCGGGAATGCCCCCATCCTGCCGGAGCGCCGCCTTCAGCCCCTCCATGTCGCCCCGCTGAAGATACGCAGGGATCTCCGCATCGAGCTTTTTATAATCCGAAGCGTGCGCACCGTAGAAGCGGAACCGCTCCACGGCGATCGCCACCACGATGATCGAACAAAGCACCAGCGGATACATCATCCAGCCGCCGGCCTGAAACAAATGAAGTGCGTCTGCCATTTTTCGATCCTTTCCTGAAAAAACGAATTTTTCTCCATGCCCGCGTTCCGGACATTTGCCACTATCATATATGATAAGCCGATTAAATTCAAATTAATTTCTCCAAAACCCCGGGTCAAAATTTCGAATGCGTCCCCCGCACCGTCCGTATCCCGGCCTCCACCAGGAGCCGCAGGATCGCCTCGATCTCCGGGCAGAGCTCCTTTCCCCTGCCGTTTTCGCAACAGCAGATCCCGGCGTGCACCGCATCGGGCTTCATGGCGCAGATGCGCCGGATCTTCTCATCCAGCCCGCGGTCCTCTCCGGGGAAATGGCCGCAGCCGCTGCACCGCATGAAAGCGCACAGCTCCAACGGCTCCCCGACGTAATCGGCAAAACGGTGCGCCCGCCCGTTGAACGCGGCAAAGCACGAAGCGCCCGTACACACCTCCGACGCGCGGAGGCAGGTCAGTATGGCGATGCGTTTCATGATCCTTCTCCTTTCTTCCGCCAATGCTTCGGAATGTACACGATATTCATCCGCCCCGCCGCGTCGATGCGCACCTCGCTCTCCACGCCGTAGAGGGCGCGAATGAAATCCGACGTGAGCAGCTCCCGCGGCGTCCCCGCCCCGATGACCTGCCCGTCCTGAATGGCGATAAGCCGGTCGCAGTACATGGCGGCGATATTCAGGTCGTGCACCGCCGCCGCCACCGTGAGGCCCAGCCCCTTCACGATATCCATGATCTCCAGCTGGTACTTGATATCCAGATGGTTCGTCGGCTCGTCCAGCACGAGGCACTCCGTCTGCTGCGTGAGCGCCCGCGCGAGGATGGCCCGCTGCTGCTCCCCGCCGGACAGGGTGGAGAAATTCCGCTTCTCAAACCCGGCGAGCCCCACCGTGGCGAGCGCCTTCCCGGCGATCTCATAATCTTCCCGATTGTCCCGCTGGAGCATCTTCTTGTGCGGCGAGCGCCCCATGAGCACCACGTCCAGCACGGAAAAATCAAAATTGTAATAATTATGCTGCGCCACCACGGCCAGCTTCAGCGCCGATTCCCGGTACGACAGTTCATCCAGGAGCCGCCCGTCAAAAAAGATCTTCCCTTCCGAAGGCCGCTGCACGCGGTACACGCATTTCAGAAACGTGCTCTTCCCGCTGCCGTTCGGCCCGATGATGCCGAGAAACTCCTTCGGCCGCAGCTCGAGATCGATCCCCCGAAGGATCTCTTTCTGCCCGATAAAAAATTTCACCGCTTCCGCCAGGATCTCCATCAGCTGCCTCCTCCGAATCCATACGTCCGTTTCACCATGAGATAAATAAAGGCCGGCGCGCCGATCATGGAGATCAGGATGCCGATGGGCAGCTCCGTGTGTGGGATGACCACACGGCAGAGGCCGTCGGACACGACCAGGAAGATCGCCCCGCAGAGCGCCGCAGCGGGGATGAGCCGCCGGTGGTCAGGACCGGTGAACATGCGCACCACATGGGGAATGATGAGCCCCACAAAGCCGATCATCCCTGCCGAATACACCGCAAATCCCACGATGAGCGAAGAAATGAGCAGGTACCACTGCCGATACAGATGCAGATCTGTTCCCATGGTGATAGCCGACTCATCGCCAAGCAGCATCAGATTCAGCACCCGGCTCTGTGTCCAGAAGAAGAGCACGGAGAGGAGGATCACCGGCGCGATCACTGCCAGCTCCGGCCACTGCGCCCCTGCCAGGCTCCCCATCATCCAGTAGGCGATGGACTGCATGCCTTCCTTATTATTCGCAAAATACACGATGAAGCTGGAAAACGCGCCGCACACCGCGGAGAGCGCCATGCCTGCCAGAAGGAGCTTCATCGAATTCGACCGACCGCCCAGATTAGAAATGAAAAGCACGCCGAGAGAAACGACAAACGCCCCGAAAAAAGCGGCGATGCCCACGAAATTCGGCCCCAGCGCCGCGCCTATACCGAGCAGGATCGCCGACGTCGCACCGAGGGACGCCCCGGAAGACACCCCAAGGATATACGGATCGGCCAGCGGATTCTTCACGATCGCCTGCATGATGACGCCGCACACCGCGAGGCCGCATCCCACGAGCGCCGCCAGCACCAGCCGGGGCAGGCGCAGGAGCCACACGATGTCATGCACCGGCCCCTGTCCCGGAGCCTCGATGGGCAGCCCGCCCGTAAGCTGTGCCGCCACTGCCTGCCAGATCACCGAAAAAGGCAGCTTCACCGTGCCGATGCTCGCCGCCCAGAAAAGAGCGAGCGCCAGCAGGACGCCCAGACCGGCCAGCACCGCCGCAAAACTCAGCCCCCGCAGAAAAGCCTTCATGCCTCTCCTCCTTCTTCCATGCCGGGATACAGCCCTTTCCCAATGATCTGAATGCCGTCATACGTGCGGACGCCTGCGCTGTACACCGCATAGAGCGGCAGCGCGTACACCCGCCCCTCCTTCACGCAGCGCAGCTCACGAAGCGCCTTCTCCTCCCGGAACTGATCCAGTATCTGCTCCTCGCTGCCGTAAGCCGACTCGATGACCACGATGAAGACCGCGTCGGGATCCATCTCGATGATCTGCTCCTTGCTGATGGACGTGAGCTCCGGGCCGAGCAGCTCGCCGCCCATCTTCCGCACGATATCGCCGGCGAGCGTCTTCTCGCCGTACACATGGATATCCCTGTTCAGATACTCGATGACGAGCCCCCGCGGGCGGCGGCCCTGCCGGGCCGCTCTCTGCTCCGCCCGGGATACGGCCTCTTTCATCGCGCCCACGATCTCCCGCGCTTTCTCTTCCCTGTCGAAGATCTTTCCCAGATTCAGGATATCCCGGTACTCATCCTCCACGGTGTGCCGCCGGTCGGGCTTTGTAAAATCCGACCCCTGCGAGATGTACGACGCCACGCCGCGGCCGCGCCAGAATTCCGTGGAACGGAGCGTTTTCGGGCCGAAAGAAGACATCCATCCCACGATGAGATCGGGCTCCTCCATGAGCATCGTCTCCACGTCCAGATTTTCCATGCTCGTATAGGGAATGTGCCGATAGGTCTCCCGATATTCCGGGCGAAGATACTTCTCGTCGGGCAGCCCCATGGCCGCGATGATCCGGTCTCCTACGCCGAGCGCAATGAGCGTTTCTATGGAATTCTGCCAGATCGCCGCCACCCGCCAGGGCGGTCTTTCGAATGTCTCTTCCCTCTTCTCGCCGCGGCTGTCCAGCGTCTCAACCGTCACCGGATAATGAGCCGGGTCATACGACAGATCCGGCGCTTCCGCAGGCGGCGTCCCCTCCCGCACCACCGGCGCGCAGCCGGCGCCAAAGAGCGCCGCCGCCAGGAACACTCCCGCCGCGGCTTTTTTCCACAAAGATTTCATCGCTCAGAAATACTTCCCCGGAAAATACGCAGGATCCACATAGGCGGAGATCCATTTGTCATACGTCTCGCCGGAGACGCCGAGACGGCGGGCGCACCAGTCTTTCCAGCTCTCCGTATATTTTCTGTCTGCGAGCACCGCTTCCATCGTCCAGTCCGTGTGCCCGGCGATGATCCAGGCGATCTTCACATAGTGCATGGGCCAGCCTTCGCGAAGATACCTGAGCGCCGTTTCCCTGTCGATGCCCCACCAGCGATGAAGATTCTCCGCCTTCCACTCCAGCTGCCGGTCGTACATCCGCTGCCCCACCGCGCCGATGAGATACGCCGTCCGCTGCCAGGTCTCGTCCTTTTTCACCGCCAGGATCTCGTCCACGGTCTTTCCCGTCACGTACGAATAGAGCGCCGCCCGCTCCAGATCGCGGAAATTTACGCCCGCCTCCAGATGAGCTCTCGCTTCCTCCGGCGTGAGAAAATATTTCTGCGACAGGATGATCTCCATCTCCTCCATCGTGAGCTGCGTTCTGGGCCTCATCGGGCCTGCCGCGGCAGCCGCCGCTTTTCCCGCAGACGGCCCCGCCTCCGCAAAAACGGCCGTCGTGGCGCACAGCGCCGCTCCCGCCAGCAGCGCCGCAGCCGTCCATTTCCATACTGCTTTCATCGTTCCTCCTACATACGGCAAAAGGCACTTGTCTCCAAGTGCTTTCCGCTATATATATATAAACTTCCTGACGATCAGAACGTGTACCGCACGCCCACCATGTAGCTCCTGGCCGGCATCGCGGAAGACCCCACGCCGTTCCAGGAATTGAAGGACGTTTCATAGGCCTCATTGGTGAGGTTGTTCACCAGACCGTAGAGCGTCACGCCGTCGGCGATCTCGTAGTTGATGTTCCAGTCAAGGACGAGGAACCGTTTATCCGTAAAAGCGTGCGTGCTGTTGCCGGTGTACCAGTTCGTCAGAAGGCCCGTGTACAGCCTTCTGTTTTCATAAGACAGATTCAGAGAATAATGGTTGGCCGGGCGGAGGCTGTTAATGGCCGTATTGATATCATCGTCGTCGGCATAGCCCCAGCTCGAATCGAGTATCCAGCCGGGCTTCGCTTTCCATTTGTCTTTCATGTGGGAATACGAAGCGGAGAGCATCAGATGATCGTTGAACTGATGATCCAGCGTGATATTGAAGGACTGCTTGTCTTCCCTCGCGTTCACCGCGGTGCTCCTGATGTCTCCCGTATCCGTCAGGATCGGCAGCGTGGCGATAGCGCTGGACATCTTCGTGATATCGTAGTGGATGGCAAGCGTCGTCTTATCCGAGATCTCCCGACGGACGCCCATCGTCCAGGCGTCCCCCTTCTCATCTTCAAGAGGCGTACGGAAGATGCCGTCCGTCGATGTGTAATCGCCCTCTCTCACCGGGCGGAAGACCCGCGTCCAGCCCAGGTACATGCTCGTCGCGTCGTTGAACATGTACTCCGTGCTCATCATGTACGTCAGGTCATCCGTATCCCCGACGCCCTGCGAATTTCCTATCGAATGCTCAAAGGCGCTGTACTTGGAATAGCGCACCGCGGGAGTGAAGTCCCACTTGTCCGTAATGTGGATCTTATCCTGCACATAGGCCTGCCAGGTCTTTCTCCGCACATAAGAGGAGTCGCGGCTGCCGTCGTTATTTTTCCGAACGGAATAATTCTTTGCCTTATCGTAGGTCACGCTGCCGATCACGTCATGGATGCCGAACGATTTGGCCAGCTGGAGCTGGATGCCGCGGTTCTTCTCGTCGTGCCAGCTCGTGGGCTCGCCTGCTTTGCCGCCGGTCAGTTCCAGCCACCGGTCGAACGCAGTCTGGTCGCCGCTTCCCGGGAAGGGCGCCAGATTTTCATTGATCCACTGGTTCAGCAGCGCGTCGGTCACCGTGCCGCCGCCCGCGATCACGCCTTGATACCAGCTCTTATAGGCGCCGGACATGTTGTTGCCTGTGATCCCCCACTGATACTTGTCACGGTGCATGTAGCGATGGCTCTGGTCATAGAAGCGGACGAAGCTTTCCATGCCGTTTTCTTTATTGAATGTATAGGTGATGTCCCAGTCGGTGTTTCGGAATTTGCTGTACGAATTGTAGAGCTGCCCGTCCAGGGCGTACAGATTGTGGTACCCCGGATTTTTGGCGTCCCCGGAAAGCTTACTATTGTCGATGAGCGCGTTGTTTTCGTCCAGCTGGCCTACGGCGGCGTTGAAGATGATGCGCTTCCAGTCCGCTTCATTCCAGTATCGGAGGCTCGGCGTGGCGATGGGATAGCCATCTTTCCCTTCTTTATAGTTGTACCAGATCTTTAAACTGTGATTTTCATCGAAATCTTTATCCACGCGGAAATTGACGCCGTCTTCCTTCCACCGGGAGCCGCCGAGCGTGCCCGTCTCCCCGGTGACGCCGTCCACGTACTTCGTGTCGCCGCTCATGCTGCGGTTCGCCGATATAAAGTAGTGCCACGATTTATCAGAGCCCGCCGAGCCGGACACATTGAAGGAATAATTGTGCTGATCCCATGAACCGGTGGACAGGTCGACGCTGCCCGTCGTATCCATGCCGCCCTTGCGGGTGATGATATTGATGACCCCGCCCATGGCGTCCGCGCCGTAGGCCGAAGCGCCCGGGCCTTTGATGACTTCGATCTTCTCGACGTTCTCCATATTCGTCACCTGATTCAGGTTGACCCCCGTCGATTTAGAGCCGGTCTTGGAATTGGAGCCGACTCTCGTAGAAGCCGCATTGTCCACGCGCCGCCCGTCTACGAGGATGATGACGCGGGAATCGCCGTTGATGGAGACGCCGTTATTATAAAACTGATAGCCGTATTCGCCGCCTCGGTAGCCCGGATTCTGGAAAGTCACGCCGGGAATGCGCTTGATCGCTTCCGTCAGGTCGGTGTAGTGGCGCTTCTCTATTTCTTCTCTCGTGATGACTTTCACATCGCCGCCGGTGCGGTAATAGGATTGCTCCGTGATGGTGTCGCCGAATTTATTTTTCGTCTTGTCCGCATCGACCACCACCGCGTCCAGCGTGTATGCATTCAGGTTTTCGTCAAATGCTGCATAGCTGTTCAGCCCCCCCATGGTGGACACAGAAGCAGCAGCCATCATCGCAGCCCATATTTTATGTTTCATCGATCGTTTCCCCTTCAGGCAGGGTCCGCTTTTCCTCTTTACCAGCGGGCTCCATTAATATACGTAAATACATAAGTTTCCGTGGTCACCCAGTCTTTCCACGCGCCGTCAAAAGGCCCGAAGTTCAGAGTGACTGTCCGCCTGCCGTTCGCTTTGATCTTCACGAGCGGCATCTTTTCCGGCCGGCCGATGAACTGATACTTGCTCCCATCGTCCTTCGTGAACGTGATCTGCATGACGAAATCATTCAACTTCGTGATCGTCAGATCGCCCCTTTTATTGGTGAACGTCCCCTTCACGCAAAGGTCGCCCCCGTCGGTCCAGACTTTTTCCGTCCGCCAGTCGAGGATCATCGTATCGGAAGAGCGCACCGACGCGGCAGAGGCGAAAAAGCACGGCGCAAGGCAGGCGAAGAGCGCCACAGCCAGGGCCAGCAGCCATTTTTTCATAGTTCCCTTCCTTTCTTTTCACTCACTCAGATCTCCCATCTATTTCCGCACAGCCCGCGGCTCGCCTTGTTCCGCCCGGGCGTGAAGAAAACAAAAGCGCCTCCCCGCAGGAAGGCGCGCAAAAATGCCGCGTCTCCGGCAGGGGCTGTCTATCGCAGCATGCCGAATGAAAACAGGCAGTTCTTCTGGCTCCAGTTCACTGCTTTCCGCCCCTTCTCAGGCCTCGGCCCAATGGTTCCTGCGGAAAGCTCCCTGTTACAGCGGCGGGACCGCTCCGGCTTGTACCGGATTCCCTATTAAGTCCCCGTGGGGACACCTGTCTTCAGCGATCTTTCGTTTTAAATTTACTTTTCCTATTTTTCTCTAAGACGCTTCTCATATTACCTTGTGTTTTTTAATCTGTCAAACTATTTCTCCTGATTTTCGCAAAAATTATTTAAATTTTCCACAAAAAGTGCCGTTTATTTCTCAAAGAGGTATAATGTCTGTAGGATTTTCATTCATCAAAAGCTCAGAAAGGAGCATTGGATATGAATCGCAGGAAAAAGGTCATGCTGAGCGCCGCTGTGCTGGTGGCATTCTCCGGTACGGCATGGGCGGAGGAAGAGTACGCCCTGAATCCGGTGCTGGTGACGGCGGCGCGGGAGGAGACGACCGATCTGGACACGCCGGCGTCCACAGAGGTCATCAGCCGGGAGGATCTCGAGAAGAGCGGCGCGGGAAGCGCCTATGAAGCGCTCTCCCATTCTCTGGGGCTCTCTTCTTCAGCGCAGCTCCCCGGCGGGGCCGCCATGGGCACGATGACCAGCAAGATCTCCATCCGCGGCGTTTCCGGGGGCACGCTCGTGCTCGTGGACGGGGTGCCGGTGAATCAGGACGGCAAGTACAATCTGGAAGACATCGCCGCCGACACCATCGACCATATCGAGGTCGTCCGCGGCGGGGGCTCCGTTCTTTACGGCTCGGAGGCCTCCGGCGGCGTCATCAATATCATCACGCGGAAGAATGCCGGCACGTCGCTTAAAGTGTCCGCCGGGAATTTCGGCCGGGAACGCTACAGCGTGAATACCGGCGCGGACCGGTTCAGCGTTTCCGCCTATTTGGAGAACCGCGGCGATTCGGGACGCTTCACCACAGATAAATGGAGCGGAAAAACCAAGTCGTGGCAGCATATCAACTATGCGAAGGGCGAGGACAAGGGAATCACCTGGAAGTACGACCTGGCGGAGGGCCTCACATTCACCCACAATTTCTCCAAAAATAAAAATATCGTGGACATTCTGGACACGGACTATGCGGACAAGTACCAGCGGCGGCGCTATGACGACGAGAACAACAGTTTCCTTCTGAATTACGACGATAAGAAAGGCTTCACCGCCTTTGCTTCCTACGGCACTCAGGAACGGCAGTATGACCAGACGAATTTTTATACGGACGGCAGCATAAAGGATGCTTTCCGCTACAGCTGGCGGAAGGGGCACAATACCCATGTGAATGTGCAGAAGAAATTCGACCTTGCCGGAGAGAATTCGTTCCTGCTCGGGACGTCATTCCAGCGGGAAGACATGGATCTCTACAGCCGCGGTGACGGCGGCAGCCGGAGCAATTACGCCCGCGACATCTACGCCTTCTACGCCTCCTACGACTGGAGCGTGACCGAGAAGGACCGGCTCATTTTCTCCGGCCGGGAGACGCTGGTCCGCCATGCCGAAGGCCATACGCGGAATCTCGCCTCCGGCGAGACTGACCGCTCCGAGCAGAAAGACCAGAGCAAATTCACGCCGGAGGTGCAGTACATCCGCCGCCTCACCGACGACAGCTCTTTCTACGCGAAAGCGGGCCAGTCCTTCCGCCTGCCCTACCTGAGCCAGATCTTCGGCGGCGCGGCCATGCAGCCCAATATCGATCTCCAGCCGGAGCACGGCACGCACTACGAGATGGGATACAAGCTGAACGACGGCAAGACGTCCTGGCGGGTGGCGCTCTTCCACTACGACCTGAAAGACTCCATCCAGAAAGTGAGCGGCTACACAGCCACGGGCGATGCGCTCTATGACAATCTGGACAGCAAGAATACGGGCATCGAGATCTCCGCCGACATCGCACACAACGACGTGCTCTCCACCAGCTGGGGCCTCACGTGGAGCATCCCCGAAGAGAAGAAGACCGATGACAACGGCGCTTCCATCGGCTGGGTGCGCCACGACAATGCGTTCCAGCTCACCGGCGCGGTGGACTACCACCGGGACAAATGGCGCGCCGCCCTCTCGGCGAATTACATCGGCCTCCGGGCAGACGACACCACCGACGGGCGCACGTGGATGAAACCGGCGCTCTTCACCGATCTGGACATTTCCTATGCGCCGGATGACGATCAGCGGGTCTTCCTCCACATCAACAACCTTCTCGATCGGAAAGACTATACCACCACGGCAGGCCCTGACCGCACCACCTACGGCTATCTCTCGGAAGGCATCAATTTCATGATCGGCTACGAATACAAACTGTGATGAAAAAACGCCCCGCTCGGGAAGGCGTTTCGCAGGCACGAAAAAAGGAAACGATCGCTCTGAAAAGAGCAGTCGTTTCCTTTTCTTTTTACGCCTCCCGGCAGAGCGACTTCAGGAGCGCGATCTCGGCGGCGTACCCGGGAAGCTCATTCGGCGTTTCCAGATAGAACGGCAGGTCCCGGAGGCGCGGCTCATTGATGATGCGCCCCATGGCTGCCGTGCCGATGGTCCCCTCGCCGATCTTCTCGTGGCGGTCCTTGCGGCTGCCAAGAGGATTTTTGTCGTCATTGAGATGCACCGCGTGAAGCCGGTCAAGGCCGATCACCCGGTCAAATTCGGCGAGCACCCCGTCGAGATCATTCACGATATCGTAGCCCGCGTCATACACGTGGCACGTATCGAGACACACCCCCATGCGATCCTTCCGCTCCACCCGGTCGATGATGGCCGCCAGCTCCTCGAAGGTACGCCCCACCTCCGTGCCTTTCCCGGCCATCGTCTCCAGCAGCACGAAGGGCGGGAGCGGCTCCTGATCCATCGCCTCGTTCAGCATGTCCGCGATGAGAGGGATGGCCGCCTCCGTCCCCTGCCGCACGTGCGCGCCCGGATGCAGATTGTACAGGCAGCGGGGGAGTGCCGCGGCCTTCGCCAGGTCCTCCCGCATGGCCGTCCGCGCGAACTCCCGCACCTCCGCCTTCGCCGCCGCGCCGTTCATGGTATACGCGCCGTGACAGAGAATGGGCCCGAAATCATGAGCGTCCATCCATTCGCGGAGCCCCTCCGCGTCCGCCAGGTCGAGCGCCTTCGCCGCCCCGCCGCGGGGATTCCGCGGAAAGAACTGAAACGTATTCGCACCGAGGGAAGAAGCCTCCTTCCCCATGGCGAGATACCCCTTCGATACCGACAAATGACAGCCGATCACAAACATAGCGTTCTCCTTTATCGAAAATATTCTATGCAAAAATTATACCATATCCGAATCAAAAGCGCCGCTTCCTCTGATGCCGGGCGGGCTTCCCTTTCCGACGGAAAAATTCCCGCGGGTGCACGGCCGTCTGCCGCCGCTGATCGGCAGGGCGTTTTTTATTTTCCATTTAAGGAGGATGAGTACAAAAAAATAGAAGACGATGTAAATGCAGCCCTCGGTACTCCCAGTTCGAGTAGGAGCCAGAATCCGCAGATATCGTCCTCTGTTACTTCCAGTATGGCAGGGAGAATGAGGATATACAAATCAGAAATATTTACCAGCCGATGACCGGAAGACGCGCGGCAATGTCTTTTCTTGTAAAGCGCAAAACACGAGATTCCCGGGTTTACCGCATCAGGCGCGGCGGCAGAGCGTTTCCATTTTTCACTGAAAAGCAACGCAAAAAAGACGGGCTTTTTATGGCTCGTCTTTTTTTGTCTGTTCTACTTTCCCTCAGAAGCCGAAGGAATCTTTGCCGTTGACGTTCACCGGGCAGGAGTCGCCTTCTTTGCAGTACTTGATCTGCTTGCAGACGCATTCGTTTTTCATTTTGTAGAGCGCCGGCAGGAAGTCCATGACTTTCATAAATGTGTCGTCATTGATGGAGTACTTCGTCCACAGGCCTTCGCGGCGGGCGTTCACGATACCCGCTTCGATGAGAATTTTCATGTGGTAGCTCAGGGTGGACTGGGACAGGGTGAAATTCTTCAGGATATCGCACGCCGAGAGTTCCGCGCAGGACAGCATATCCACGATGCAGAGCCGGGTCTCGTCGGAGAGGGCCTTGAAGATGGTCGCAAATTCTTTGTAGCTCGGTTCATAATCCATGGTGTTTCCTCTTTTCTCACGTAAAAATCTTGTTTCTTATTATATCATATGAATCGAGTTATATAAATATCTAAATTCCTGCATACGAAAAGCCCTTCCGAAGAAGAGCCTTCTCTGCGGTCAGTCTTTGATCTGTTCGAGAATTTTCCCGATGAGTCCGCCATTGTCCTTGTCGTTATCGTCTTCGTCATGGCGGTCTCTCGGCGGGGGCGGCGCCTTGCGGCCGCGGTCATCACGGCGGGGATCGGGCTTCTGCATGTGCGGCGGCGCTTTGTGCTCGTCTCTTCTGTCGTCCCGGCGTTCATCTCTCCTCTCATCCCGGCGTTCATCTCTTCTGTCATCTCTGCGGTCATTGTCTTTTTTCTCTATTTTCTTTGCGATGCCCGGCGGAAGGTCCTTGTCCTTTTTCTCGATCTTTTTCGCCTGTCCCGGAGGGATCCTCTTGTCTTTTTCCTGATGGACGGCGGCGCCGGGCTTCGGATGGGCCGGGCCGGGGCCTCTGTCGCCGAAGGGCATCGCGGCGGATGCGGTCACGCCCGCGGCGAAAGCCGCCAGTATCATGGCTGCCAGAATCTTTTTCATACAGATCGCCTCATTTCTTTCTGACTTTCCTTTTTCGCAAGAAAGGATGCTTTATCTGCATTGTAAAAAAATCCGGAAACTGTTGCAAGCCCCGACGGGGAAATTTTATTATTTTTAACGAGGTCCTCACAGATTCCAGTACCGGGGAACGAAGAGATCCTGGAAGAGGGCGATGGCGTGGTTATCGGTAAGGCCGGAAATGTAGTCCACCGCGGCCTGGCTGTCATCGTCCGCGAGGAGCCGCCATTCCGCGGGGATCGCTTCGGGATGGTCCATGTAGTATTTGTAGAGCATCTGCACCACGTTGTATCCCCGCTCGCGGTCGGGCACGAGAGCCGGCGAGAGGTAGACCCGGCGGAACATGAATTCCCGGAATGTGAGGAGCGTCTCGTCGCCTTCCGGGGACATGTGCAGGGCACGGCTGTCCAGCGCGCTCTGAATGAGGTCTGTCACCATGGCGGTGATCATGTCGGAATGGGTCTCGCCGAAGCGCCGCCGCACGGCGTCGGGAAGGTCCCGCGTGGTGAGGAGCCCCGCCGCCTCGGCGTCGTCGAAGTCGTGGCAGAGGTAGGCGATGCGGTCGGCGTATTTGACGAGCTGCCCTTCGAGAGAAGCCGCCGGGACATGTCCGGTGTGGCGGAGAATGCCGTCCCGCACCTGTTTCGTGAGATTCAGCCCTTTCCCGCCTTTTTCGAGGCGCTCCACGATGCGCACGCTCTGCTCATTGTGATGGAAATGACCGCAGATGTCGTTCAGCGCCGATTCGCCCACGTGGCCGAAGGGGGTGTGCCCCAGGTCGTGGCCGAGGGCGATGGCTTCGACCAGGTCTTCATTGAGGCGGAGCGCTCTGGCGATGGTGCGCCCGATCTGGGCCACTTCAAGGGTATGGGTCATGCGGGTGCGGTAGTGGTCGCCGCGGGGCGCGATGTAGACCTGCGTCTTGTGCTTCATGCGGCGGAAGAAGCTGCTGTGAAGGATGCGGTCCCGATCCCGTTGGAAGGCGGTGCGGAGCGGACATTCTTCTTCCGGCCTGTCTCTTTCCGCTTCGTCGGCGAACACGGCAAGCGGCGAAAGGAGCTGCCGCTCATTCCGTTCGGTTCTTTCTCTGATGTTCATGATCTCCTCCTGTGGACGTCTCTGTTTCTTCCACTGTAGCAAAAAAGCGCCGCCTCACGCAAGGCAGCGCTTCTTTTTCAGTATTTCTCGCCGTAGATCTGGCGGTTCCTTTCGATGATCTCGATGATGCGGCTCGAAGTTTCTTCGATGGCCCTGTTCGACACGTCCAGGACGACGCAGTGGAGCTGGCGCATGACGGCTTTCGCGTAGGCCAGCTCGTCTTCGATGCGGGTGATGTCCGTGTAATTCGCCGCGCTGGAGAAGCCGAGCGCCTTCATCCGTTCCGTGCGGATGCTGTTCAGTTTGTACGGATCGATGATGAGGCCCACGATGCGGTACGGCGGCACGCGGAAGATCTCTTCCGGCAGCGGCACTTCCGGCACGAGAGGCAGATTGGCCACTTTGTATTTTTTGTGCGCCAGGTACATGGACATGGGCGTCTTGGATGTGCGGGACACGCCGATGAGGACGATGTCCGCCTTTTCAAACCCGGCGGGATTTTTCCCGTCGTCGTACTTGACGGCAAATTCGATGGCCTCCACTTTTTTGAAGTATTCTTCATCGAGCTTGTGGATGAGGCCCGGCTTCATGCGGGGCTTCGTCTGCGCGATGGACGAGACCGCGTCGAGCATGGGCCCGAGGATGTCCACATAGCGCACGCCGTGCGCCGCCGCTGCTTCATCCAGTTTTTCCCGCAGCTCGGGAGAGACGAGAGTGTGGCAGATGATGGCGCCTTTCCGGGCCGCTTCCGCGGTGATCTCATTGATCTGGTCCGCATTGCGCACGAAGGGCACGCGGATGACGTCTATACTTTCCTCGTCGAACTGGCTGATCGCCGCGTGGGCAAGTTTTTCGCCGGTCTCGCCGAGGGAGTCCGAAATGACATATACGGTCGGTTGATTCACGAAGCATTACCTCCTGCGGCCCATGCCGAGTTCCAGAAACAGCCGGGTGATATTGGTCTTGGAAATGCGCCCCTGCAAATGGAAGCGCCGGTCGCCTTTTCCTTCTTCCACGGTGACCACGGGCAGGCAGTCCACTTCATAGTCGATGAGTTTCTGCGCCACGTTCACCACTTCTTCATCCGGTTCTGCGTAGATCATTTTGGATTTCGGCGTCATGACCATGGAAATGGGCATCTGCTGAAGGCCTTCCCGCCCCATGGCGGCTTTGAGCAGGTCTTTGCGGGATACGACGCCCAGAATATTGTCTTCTTCGCCCACGAAGATGGTCCCCACGTCTTCCGTGAAGAGCAGGACCGCCGCGTCGTAGGCATTGGAGTCTCCGGCCACGACGATAGGCCGGGACATGCAGGCAGCTACCGTACATTTCCTGATCTCGGAGGCCGCCGGATCGGTGCCGCCGCCCAGGTAGTAGTAGCCCAGCCTGCGTCTGGCCGCGATCACTTCCCCTGAGAGAAGGACGGCGAGATCGCCCCGGAGCGCGCTTCTCGTCACGTGGAGTTTCGCGGCGATCATTTCTCCCGTGATCGGTCCGTTTTCACGGACGATGCGGGTGATCTCCTGTTGACGGTCTGTAAGCTGCACGTTGTTCTTCCTTTCTTTATATTTTGAAAAAGGGGGCCGCCTTACGGCAGCCCCACATTTCCCGGATCATCCGCTTCCGCGGATCGGCGGCGGAAGGGTCTTTCCGCCCGCGCCGTTCATCCGTTTTTCTTACCAGTCGTATTCTTCGGTCTCCGCGAGGCCTTTGCCGGTCGCCGCGTCGAGGAGCAGTCTCTGTTCGATGCGGGCCACGTTCAGTTTCGTCGCCTTGACCATATCCGGGTTGACGGATACGCAGTCGATGCCGCTTCTCACGAGGAATTCCGTGAAGTCCGGGTAGACCGACGGCGCCTGGCCGCAGATGGATACGGTCTTTCCGTCTTTGTGCGCCGTCTTGATGAGGTGGCGGATCGCGCGGCGGAGCGCCAGGTTCCGTTCATCGAAGAGGGAGGCCACGGTGTCGTTGTTGCGGTCGCAGCCGAGGATGAGCATGGTCAGGTCGTTGGAGCCGATGGAGTAGCCGTCGACGTATTTATTGAACTGATCGGCGAGGATGATGTTGGAGGGGATCTCCGCCATGAGGAGGAGCTTGAAGTCCGGGCCGCGTTCGAGGCCTTCTTCTTTCATGATCTCCGTGACTTTGCGCGCTTCGTCTACGGTGCGGCAGAAGGGGATCATGCAGTTCAGGTTCTTCAGGCCGAATTCTTCGCGGACTTTCTTCACCGCTTTCAGTTCGAGGCGGAACGCGTCGATGTATTTCGGGTCATAGTAGCGGGAAGCGCCGCGCCAGCCGAGAAGGTCGGCCGGTTCTACCGGTTCGTATTTGTCGCCGCCCACGAGGTTTCTGTATTCGCCGGACTTGAAGTCGGAGAAGCGGAGCACCACCGGTCTCGGCGCCATGGCGCGGCAGACTTTGCTGATGCCTTCCGCCAGCATGTCGACGACTTTTTCCGGATGGCCCGTTTCGATGAGGTGCAGCGGGTGTTCATGGATGAAGGTGGTCCAGATGAATTCTTCTCTCATGAGGCCGATGCCGTCGCACGGGAGGGACGCGTATTTCTGCGCCAGATCGGGATCGCCCAGGTTCATGAGGACGGTGGTGCCGGTGGGCGGGAAGTATTCCGCCGCTACAGCCGCAGTGCCTGCCGCTGCCTGCGCCTGCGGTTTTTCGATCATGTCTTCCACGATGCCGTCATAGATGATGCCGTTCTGCGCGTCCACGGTGATCTCCTGACCGGTCTTCAGCACAGCGGTGGCATCGGTGCTGCGGCTCTTCGTGCCGACGACGCAGGGAATGCCCAGTTCACGGGAAACAATGGAAGCGTGGCAGGTCATGCCGCCCGCGTCCGTGACGATGGCGAGGGCTTTCTTCATGGCCGGCACCCAGTCCGGGGAGGTCATGAGCGTGACGAGGATCTCGCCTTCCTTGAACTGATCGATGTCCGCCGGGTCGGTGATGACATGCGCTTTGCCTGCGACCAGTCCCGGGCTGGCGGGAAGGCCTTTGACGAGTACCTTATGATCGGTGGTTACGTTCACTTTGCTCTCCTCTTTCTTTTCTTTATTCTTTCTGGACCATACAGTCTCCGGGCGGGCCTGGAGGATCCAGAGTTTGTTGTCTTCATCGAGCGCCCATTCCATGTCCATGTAGCAGCCGTAGTGCTTTTCAATGGCTTTCGCGTAGCCTGCCAGTTCCGCAATCTGTTCGTCGCTCATGACCTGCGCTTTCGCCAGTTCTTCGGGAACGCGCTTTTCTACGACGCCGCCGTTTTCATCGCGCACCAGTTCGATGGGCTTTTCATTGATGCGGCGGGACAGGATGGTGAGGCTGTCTTTATCCACGACGAAATTGTCCGGCGTGACGGTGCCCTGTACGATGTATTCGCCCAGGCCCCAGGAGCCTTCAATCATGATCTTGTCGTCCGCGCCGGTGGCGAGATCGACGGTGAACATGACGCCGGCCACTTTGGAGTACGCCATCATCTGGACGGCGGCGGAAAGGGCGACGTTCTCATGAGCGAAGCCTTTCTTCACGCGGTAGTAGGTCGCGCGGTCAGTAAAGGTGGAAGCGTAGCATTCCTTGACTTTGCGGATGACTTCTTCCCGGCCTTTTACATTGAGGTAGGTGTCCTGCTGGCCCGCGAAGGAAGCGTCCGGCAGGTCTTCCGCGGTCGCGCTGGAGCGGACGGCTACGAAGGGATCGCCGTGACCGGTCTTCTGCGCCAGTTCTTCATAGGCATCCCCGATGGCGTCTGCCAGGTCTTCCGGCATTTCCGCCGCGACGATCTCCGCGCGGATCTTCGCGCACACGTCGCGGAGCTCGGCGGAGTCTTCCACGTCGTCCAGCTGGTCGAGCAGTTCATGGATCTTCTTGTTCGTTCCGGTGGCATCCATGAAGTACCGGTATGCGTGAGCGGTCGTCGCAAAACCGTAGGGGACCGGCACGTGGGTAGCGGATGTCAGTTCGCCCAGGGAAGACGATTTGCCGCCTACCAGCGCCACGTCTTCGCGGCGGAGTTCATCAAACCACAGCACATACGCGTTTTCTCTTTTGTCCATTGTAATCCTCCTTAGAAAAATCGCTTATGAAAAGTGTATGCTTTATTCTGATTCACGGTTTTATAGTATACCACTATAAGAAGAAAGTCAAATTCCCGTTCATCAAATTTCCGGAAAAAGAAAGGTGTTTTTTCCCGCTTGCCTCATAAGCGCACACGGAAAGCGCCGATTTCCCCCGTTTCCCGCGGAAATCCGGCTTTCTCTCCCCGCTTCCGAGCGTCGGGCGCATCTTATGAAAAATTTTTATATACCCTTCCGGGAAGCATTCCGCCCGTCCGCTGCCGGGGAAAAGACGCAAAAAATCCGCTCTCCCGAAGGAAAGCGGACGCCGTATTTTACATAAAGTACATCACATAGAGGTACGCCCCGGACACGGCGATGGTCATCATCATGATCGGGAAGCACCAGAGCATGAACTTGCCGAAGGAAATGTTGTGCCCTTCTCTCGCGGCGATGGCCACCATGATGACATTCGGCGAAGCGCCGATGATGGTGCCGTTGCCGCCGAAGCACGCGCCGAGGGCGAGGGACCACCACATGTAGTCCGCGTGCTGGAGGCCCATGAGGTTCTGCATTTCCTGAATGAGGGGGATCATGGTCGCCGTAAAGGGGATGTTGTCGATGAAAGCCGACGCGAAGCCCGACAGGACGAGGATGAGGTAGGTCATCGTCTCGGGGTCGCCGCCTACGAGGTGGATGCCCCAGGTGGCGAGGGCGCTGATGACGCCTGTCGTTTCGAGGCCGCCTACGAGGATGAAGAGGCCCATGAAGAAGAGGAGCGTATCCAGATCCACTTCACGGAGCGCGTCCGCCGGTTCGATACCGCACGCCATGATGGCGAGGAGCCCGCCGGTCATGGCGATGGTCGCCGACTGGAGCCCCAGCGTGCTGTGGAGCACGAAACCCACGATGGTGAGGCCCAGCACAGCGAGAGACCGCTTCAGGATGACCGGGTCTTTGATCTCCGAGGAAACATCGATGGAGTCGAGGTATTCTTTATCCATCTTGCCCGTGTGGAGCTGCTTATGGAAGAGCAGGATCACCGCGATCATCGTAAATACGGTGGTGATGATGACAGCGGGCGCCAGATTGATCATGAAGTCATTGAAATCGAGGTGCGTCGCCGAGCCGATCATGACGTTCGGCGGGTTGCCGATCATGAGGGCCGTGCCGCCGATGTTGGCCATGAGGATCTCCCCGATGAGGATCGGCACGGGAGTGATCTTCATCATGCGGCAGAGGGACAGGGTCATCGGCGCGATGAGGAGCGCCGCCGTGACGGAATCGATGAGGGACGCGGAAATGCCCGTGATGACGGAGAGCAGCACGAGGAGCACCCGCGCGTCGCCGCGGCTCGCCTTCATCGCCCAGAGGGCCATCGCTTCAAAGAAGCCCGACCGCTTCACCACGGCGATGAGCATCATCATGCCCGTCAGCAGGCCGAGGGTATTGAAGTCGATGTACTCTTTCAGCGCCGCGTCCTGCGTGACGAAGCCGCAGTAGATCATCAGCCCGCCGCCTGCAAGGGAGCAGATCGTGCGGGGGATCTTCTCCGACATGATCCCCAAGTAGGTCAGAAGAAATACGCCTATGGCGATGTAAAATGCTGTCGTGCTGTCCATAATGCCTCCCGGTCTCGCGGGCGTCTGCCCGCTTTATTTTTTCCCCGCGCCGCAGGCGCGGGATTCGCATCCCTGAAAAAATATATACTCTTATTTTAATGGATTGCTCCGATAAAGGGAAGCGCCGAAAATGGAGCGGGGCACCGCTCTGCGGAGCGCCCACGCGCCGCGGCGGTGAAAAACGCCGGAAATCCGCCATTTTCCGGCATATTTCCCCTCCGGACATAGCGAAAATAAAATGGCGGCATAGGAATTTTTGATATCTGGAAAAGGCAATAAAAAAACTGCGGCGCACCGCAGTCGTATGCTGGCAGGGGCAGGCAGGATCGAACTGCCGCATAACGGAGTCAAAGTCCGTTGCCTTACCACTTGGCTATACCCCCAAAAATGGTAAAAAAAAATGGGGCGAGTGGTGGGGCTCGAACCCACGCATAACGGAGCCACAATCCGCCGTGTTAGCCACTTCACCACACCCGCCACATCAGGCATCATACAGATATCCCGTATGACGAGTTTTATTCTACCATATTCTTTTTTATCCGTCAAATATTTTCCCCGCGCCGTCCGCTCATTTTCCCTGCCAGGACAGGGCTTTCATGCGGGCCCTCTCGGGACGCATGAGGAGCCAGCAGAGGAAGGCCGCCGCCGCGAGAAAGCACGCTCCGGGAATGGGCGTCTGCGCCAGCCCGATGGTGTCCGCCGCCAGACTCCCCGCCGCCGTGCCGAGAGCGATGCCCGTATTCGCCGCCGTGGGGAGGAGCGCCCCCGCCATGAGGAGCGTCCCCGGATGAGACACCGCGGACACGTGGAGGAAATAGATCTGCATGCTTGAATTGTGGATGTAGATGAGGCCTCCGAGAAGGAGCATCACAAAGAGGCCCGCCCAGAGACTGTGCACCGCCGCCGCAAGAAGCGCCACCACAGCCGCTTCCGCCGCGAGGATCGGCCAGAGGATGTAAGCGCCGCCTGCCGCGGCCACGCGCCCGCTGCCGAGATTTGAAGCGATGGTCATCGCGCCGAAGAGGAAGAGCACCGGACTCACCCACCCGGCGGAAAGGCCCATGACATTCTCCAGGAGAGGCGTCACATAAGCGTACCACGTGTAGTTTCCCGCGAGGGCGCACATGCCCACGCCCATGCCGAGAAGGATGCGCCGGTCGCCGAAGAGGGAGAGCTCCCGCCGCACGTCCGGCGCGGCCGCAGGCGCGGAGACACGGGGCAGGCTCCGCATCATGAGGAAAAGATCGATCGCCGAGACCGCGGCGATGACAGCGAAGAGCCACTGCCAGGGCAGGTACGCCGCGGCGAGTGTCCCGAGAGGCACGCCCAGCACGGCGGCGATGGAGAAGCCCGCGAAGATCCACGCCATCACCGAGGGAAGGTACTTCCTCTCGGCGATCTCCGGGGCAAACGTGGTGGACACGGCGATCATCGTCCCAGAGAGCACGGCCAGGAAGAGCCGGTCCGCCAGCAGCGACGCGTAGGCCGTGCAGAAAAAGGCCGCCAGATTTCCGAGGATGAAAAGCACCGTGAGCGCTATGAGGAAGCGGTACCGGGAGAAGCGGCTCCCCCAGAGCGAGAGCACCGGCGTGCCCGCGGCGTAGGCGAGCGCGAACCAGGAAATGAGCATGCCCGCCTGAGTGAGCGGCACGCCAAGCGTCTCGGAGATATCCGGCACGATGCCGATCATGATGAATTCACAGGTGCCGAGGACGAAGCTCAGCGTGACCAGGGAGATGACTGCCAGATTCCACATGGCATCCTCCTTCAAAAAAATGGGTCTGAAAAATTTTAGGATGATTATATCACAGCCGGGACGGTCCGCCCTATATAACTCTTTTATAATCCGGTTACGAAGGCCCTCCCTGTTCCTATTTCCCCGCCGGTGCCTTATAATTTAGAAATGAGAAAAAATTCAGACCAGCGAGGTGGATCATGGAAAGAAAAGCATTTCATACGATGACAGTGGACGGATACCTGGAAGCGCTCGGCAGCGCGGCGCCCGCTCCCGGCGGCGGGGCGGCGGCGGGGCTCCTCGGCGCGCAGGCCTGCGCTCTTGCGGAGAAAGTGTGCGCCCTCACAGTGACGAATCAGAAATACGAAGCCATTCATGAAGAGGCGGAAGCGTGGCGCTCCATTTTCCGGGAGGCCCGCGCGATCATGCTCGACCTGATGGACGAGGACGCGGCGAATTTTGAAGCGCTCATGGCCCTCTTCCGTCAGCCGAAGCCCGCGGACGAAGCGGGAAAAGCGGCGCGGAAAAACGCGGTGCAGGAAGCGCTCTGCAAATCCGCGGAAGCGCCCATGCAGATCGGCCAGACCCTGGCGGACATGCTGCCCCTTTTCACGAAAGTCCTCCAGAAGGGCAATGCGAATCTCCTCACGGACAGCATCATCGCGGCGCAGTGCGCCATGGCGGGCATTCACGCGGCGATCCTCAATGTGCGGATCAATCTGAAATCCATAGAAAATGACATCTATGTACGGGAGATGGAAGATACCATCGGCACGTGGGAAAGCGCGTGCTCTGCCATCGACGCGGTGCTCACGTACCAGGTGACTTTATAAGTATGCGGCTCCCCGGGGAGCCGTATTTTTTGCCCGCGGAAAGGAGGGATACCGTGGACAGCAGGAACAATATGGCCGATGAGCTCGGCCGGGGCCTCCTTCGGCGGCGCGGTCTGCGGCTCCGCCTCTTTTTCGGCGGCATCATCTCCGGAGTAGCGGCGGGGCTTGCCGTCGCGGCGTACCGCTTCCTCATCGGGGAAACGGAAGGTCTCCGCGCTTCTCTCGCCGCGGCGTTCTCCGCATCGGGGCTGCTCCTTCCGTACGCGCTCTGGGCGGGCTTTCTCATGGCGCTGGCCGGAGCGCTCGCTCTCCTCGGCCGTTGGGAACCGGCAGCGCGGGGCAGCGGCATCCCCCACGTGAAAGGGGTGCTCCTGGGCTGTCTCCGCATGCGCTGGGCGCGGGTGCTGGCAGCGCAGATCTTCGGCGGGGCGCTCGCCATCGGCGCGGGCCTCTCCCTGGGCCATGCCGGGCCGGCCGTCCAGATCGGCGCGGCGGCGGCGGAAGGTACGAGCCGGGCGGCGGGATTCCGGCGCCTGGAGGAGCGCTGCCTCATCACCGGCGGCGCGGGCGCGGGGCTGGCGGCAGTCTTCAACGCGCCCCTCGCGGGGATGCTCTTCGCCGTGGAAGAACTGCACCGTCATTTCTCCGCGGCGGTGCTCCTCCCCGCCATGGCCGCTTCCGTCTCGGCGGCGGCGCTGATCCGTTTCCTTTTCGGAGACGCCACGATCTTCCATTTCACGGGCATCCGCCCCCTCTCGGCGGACCATCTGCCCTATGTGCTCCTCCTCGCGGCGGTCTGCGGCGCGGCGGCGCTCCCTTTCAACTACGGCATCCTCCATGCGGACCGGCTCTTTCCCCGCGCGCTCCGGCAGAACGCCTTTGCCCGTCTCGCCCTGCCTCTCGCCGCGGCGGGCCTTTTCACCTTCCTCTGCCCGGCGCTCACCGGCGGCGGCGATGGGCTCATCAATGCGCTCACCCTCTCCGCCCCGGCCTTTCCCGTCCTGGCGCTCCTCCTCTTCGGGAAAGCGCTCTTCACCTTCCTCTCTTTCGGAAGCGGCGCGCCGGGCGGTTTCTTCTTCCCCTCCCTCACCGTGGGCGCGCTCACCGGCGCGGCGGCGGGAAGCCTTCTGATCGCGGCGGGGCTCCTCCCGCAGGAGGCCATGACGAATATGATCATCCTCTCCATGGCGGCCTTTTTCTCCGCTTCCGTCCGCGCCCCCATCACGGGCACGGTGCTCCTCCTCGAGCTGACCGGAGATTTCCAGCACCTCCTGCCCCTCGCGGTGGCCTCCGCCGCGGCCTATGCGGTGAGCGGCCTCCTCGGCGGGCGGCCCGTCTACGGCGAGCTTCTCCGCCTCCGCATGGCCGGAAAGTCGGGCGCTTCCCCCGAATACGGGCCGGGTCGCATCGCGGAGCTCGCCGTTTCCGCAGGCTGCCCCCTCGACGGCCGGACGGTAAAAGACCTGCCCCTCCCGCCGCGGACAGCTCCCGCGGAGATCCTCAGGGAAGGGGAATACTTCGTCCCCGACAGAGACACCGTGCTCCGCCCGGGCGATCTGCTCTACGTCGTCACCCAGCACGCCGATCCGGAGCCCTTCCTCCGCCTCCAGCAGCCGTCCCTGCCGGAGAAAAAACTGCGAAAGAATTTCATGGAAAAATAAAAGACCCTCTCTTCTCAAAGAAGAAAGGATCTTTTTTTATTTTATAATATCAATGCCTCGGTAAAATCGGTTCCTCATCAGGATATTCAGTTGGTCTTTCCACATATCCATCCCAGTATAGAAAATCCCCAGACATCACAATTTTAAAATAATTGATTGGTTGTTCAAAATACTTTTGAACAGATGGATTCGCCCTGTCATATGCCTCCTTATACTCTTTAATAATTTTATTGATTTTAGGAGTTTGACTTGCAACATTCTGCCAGACAAAATAATTGTCCATCCCGTTTAGACGATTATATCCATCCATAAATATCTTCATATCAATTTCATTTTCTCTTTGAATCTTTGCAATTTCATTATATGCTTTTGTGTTCGCAACAAAATTTGCTGGTTCTATTTTTTCTAATTCCTCCAATACATTAATTGGGATATTCGTTGTATCAATCATTTGTATCTTATCTTGCGTCAATATAAAGTACGCTCTTCCCTGTACAGTCTCGCCAAGTCCATTCTTAGCATTAAAGTCTAAATGTGATAAGCCTGTAGATTCATTTACCTCATATTCAATCTTTTTAAATGAATCGGGAAATTTACAGCTATTTTTTACCATTTCTGTTGCTTCGCTTTCTCCTAATTTCCCACAACCAGTAATAGCCATCATTCCAATAAAAAGTAAAATTGTTAAATATGCTTTTTTATTCATACGTTTCTCCCATTCATTAACTTCAATAACTATTATTTTTAGTATATTCTATTTTTGTCTTCTGTTTCAACTTTTCATTTGCAGTCTTCAAAAGAATTCTGTTTATTAGATAATAAAATTTTTTGTCTACTAAGCAAAAAGGCCCTCTCTTCTCAAAGAAGAAAGGATCTTTTTTTATTTGCCGAAAAAACGCGTCCCCGCGACGAAGAAACCCGCCGCGTAGGCCGCAGCCATATTCGCCACATTTGACAGAGAGAGCGCCGGGAGCGACGTGAGCCCTACGGCAAGACTCCCGTAAATGGCCGCCCCTGCCAGCGTGTATGCCGCCGCGTCCCACACAGAGGCCAGCACCCACCCGAGGATGACCGACGGCGCGCGCCAGCTCGTGCGGTCCCGCGCCGTCCGGGCGACGATCTCCACCATGCCGTACTTGATGATAAGCGTCGGAATGATCCACACGGGGAAGCCCCCCATGAGATCGGCCAGCGCCGAACCGACCGCCGCGGCGAGAGCCGCTTCTTTCCGAGGCAGAAAGACCGCCGCCAGGAAGATCACACCGTCTCCCAGATTCGCGTAGCCAAGCGGGATCGGTACTTTCACGAACAGAGTCACCACAAAAATGAGCGCCGCCGCCGCCGCGCCGACGGTAAGCCTCCTTGTCATCGTCATCGTTTCTTCCATATCATCCGCCTCTTTCCCTCACATATTGCCGTCTATCATATCACAGATCATGAATTTCCGGCAGGCATTCCTCTCCCATTTATTAAGATTTTATATTCCGCCGTTGTCCGCCCCGCTGCGGCTGTGGTATTCTTAGAAATAGAGGATTTACAGAAAGGAAGAACTTATGAAAGACTTACAGTCCACCTGCTCCATCGCCGTCGTGCAGGCCGCGCCGGTCCTTTTCAACAAAAGCGCCTGCCTGGCGAAAGCGCTCGCCCTCATTGAAGAGGCCGCCGGACACGGCGCGGAGCTCATCGTATTTCCGGAGCTTTTCATTCCCGGCTATCCCTACGGAATGACCTTCGGTTTCACCGTGGGGAGCCGCACGGAAGAAGGCCGCCGCGACTGGAAGCGCTATTATGACGCGTCCATCCTCGCCGGCGGCGAAGAAGCGCAGGCCCTCGCGGAAGCGGCAAAAAAACACGGCGTCTATCTCTCCATCGGCATTTCCGAGCGCGATCCCGTCACGGCGACGCTCTACAATTCCAATCTCATGATCTCCCCGGAAGGCGTCATCATGAATCACCGCAAGCTCAAGCCCACCGGCAGCGAGCGCGTGGTGTGGGGCGACGCGGACCGGGATTTCTTCCCCGTCATGGACACGCCCTGGGGGCCCATGGGCAGCATGATCTGCTGGGAGAGCTACATGCCCCTCGCCCGGTGCGCGCTCTATCAGAAAGGAGTCACTCTCTATATTTCTCCAAATACGAACGACAATCCGGAATGGCAGGATACGATCCGCCACATCGCCATCGAAGGACACTGCTACTTCATCAACTGCGACATGTTCTTCACGAAGGACACCTATCCGGACGATCTGGCGGGAGCTGATGAAGTGCGGCGCCTGCCGGAAACGGTCTGCCGCGGCGGGAGCTGTGTCATCGACCCGTCAGGCCATGCCGTGACGGACGTGCTCTGGGACAGAGAAGGCATTCTCTACGCGGAGCTGGATATGCAGAAAGTCCCCGCAAGCCGCATGGAGCACGATGTATGCGGCCATTACGCCCGTCCGGATGTGCTGAAGCTCTCCTTCCGCGACGAGTAAGGATAAAGACGGACGGCGCCGCCGCTGTTCCTCCCGTTCCCGATAAAAAGCGCAAAAAAAAGACCCGTTATGAAATCGGGTCTTTTTTATTGTCAGATCTTCCCTGCTACATACAGTCTCGTGAGAGCGCGCTTCAAGGCGAGCTCAGCGCGATGCACATCGATATCCGCGCTCTTGCTGGAAAGTCTGTCTTCCGCACGTTTGCGGGCTGCTTCCGCGCGGGCCACGTCGATGGTCGAAGCGAGCTCAGCGAGAGGCGCTACGATATTGACGCAGTTCTTTTCCATTTCGAGGAAGCCGCCGAATACGGCCACTTTCTCTTCACCGTCCGCCGTCTTGATGCGGACAGGGCTGATTTCCAGCGCCGCCGCGAGGGGCAGATGATTTTTCATGACAGCAAATTCGCCGTCCGTTGCGCGGGCCACCACCATGACCGCTCCGTCTTTCGTATAGATCGGACCGTCGGGCGTGATGATTTCCACATGCAGCGGGGTGCCAAGGGTATCAGCCATAGCTTATTCCCCTTTCTTCATCTTTTCAGCCTTTTCGATTGCTTCGTCAATGGTGCCTACGAGATAGAATGCGCCTTCCGGCAGATCGTCATGCTGGCCTTCGAGGATTTCCTTGAAGCCGCGGATCGTCTCTTTCAGCGGGACGTACTTGCCGGGCTGGCCGGTGAACTGTTCTGCTACGAAGAACGGCTGGGACAGGAATCTCTGGATCTTTCTCGCGCGGGCTACGATGAGCTTGTCTTCATCGGACAGTTCTTCGATGCCGAGGATCGCAATGATATCCTGGAGTTCCTTGTAGCGCTGCAGGATCGCCTGTACGCCGCGGGCCACTTTGTAGTGTTCTTCGCCGAGGATGTTCGGATCGAGGATACGGCTGGTGGAGTCCAGCGGATCCACTGCCGGATAAATGCCCAGTTCCGCGATGGAACGGTTCAGTACCGTCGTCGCGTCGAGGTGGGTGAATACGCCTGCCGGAGCCGGGTCCGTCAGGTCGTCGGCCGGTACGTATACAGCCTGTACGGAGGTGATGGAACCGTCCTTCGTGGAGGTGATACGTTCCTGGAGTTCGCCGATATCGGTAGCCAGCGTCGGCTGGTAACCTACTGCGGACGGCATACGGCCGAGCAGTGCGGATACTTCGGAGCCTGCCTGTACGAAACGGAAAATGTTGTCGATGAAGAGCAGTACGTCCTGGTGCTGCACGTCACGGAAGTATTCCGCCATGGTCAGGCCGGTCAGGCCTACACGCATACGCGCTCCCGGCGGTTCGTTCATCTGTCCGTAAATCAGCGCTACTTTATTGATAACGCCGGACTCTTTCATTTCGCCCCAGAGGTCGTTGCCTTCACGGGTGCGTTCGCCTACGCCGCAGAATACGGAGCAGCCGGAGTGAGCCGTCGCTACGTTGTGGATCAGTTCCTGAATGAGGACCGTCTTGCCGACGCCTGCGCCGCCGAACAGACCGATCTTACCGCCTTTTGCGTACGGAGCGATCAGATCGACGACCTTGATGCCGGTCTCGAAAATTTCAGTTGCCGGGGACTGATCCTTGAAGGCCGGAGCCTGGCGATGGATCGGCCAGTAGTCCGAAGCATCGACCGGTTTGGGATCATTATCCACGGTATTGCCGAGGACGTTGAAAATACGTCCCAGGCTCGCGTCGCCTACCGGCACCGCGATGGCGCGGCCGGTGTCGACAGCTTTCATTCCTCTTACCATGCCGTCCGTGGAGCTCATGGCTACCGCGCGGACAACGCCGTCGCCGAGATGCTGCATGGTCTCGCAGACTACATCGACAGGCACGCTGCCGGTGTCATCTTTGACGTGGATGGCGTTATAAATAGCAGGCAAGTTGGAATCATCATCAAAGGCGATATCGACGACAGCGCCGATGACCTGTATAACTTTTCCTACCTGTTCCTTGCTCATGAAGAAGCATTCCTCCTTAAGACTATGTGCAGATTATTCGAGAGCGTTCGCGCCGCCGACGATTTCGGAAATTTCGTTGGTGACCTGCGCCTGACGGGCCTTGTTGTAGGTGAGGTTGAGGTCGGCGATCCTTTCCGTTGCGTTGTCGGTCGCGGCGGACATGGCGGCCATGCGGCTGCCCAGTTCGGATGCCGCGGACTGCAGCATCGCGTTATATACCTGCACTTGCACATACTGCGGAAGCAGTTTGTCCAGAACGTCTGCGGCTCCGGGCAGGAAGAGGTAAGGGATCTCTCCTGCAGGAGCGTCCGCTCCTTCTGCTTCCCCCGCTTCCGGCGCTTCGATGGGAAGCAGGCGGGTCACGGTGACCTGCTGGCGGAGAGCGGTGTAAAACTTCGTATAGATGATCTTTACTTCATCGATCTCACCGTTGACGAAGCGTTCGATCAGTTCTTTCGCCATGGCGATGGAATCGTCAGCGGACGGTTTATCGGAAAATCCGAAATGGTAAGTATCGGTCGTGTAGCCGCGGAATTTGAGATAGTTCCGCGCCTGTTTCCCGCAAACGTAGAGCTTGTAGGAATCTCTGTCTTTCCCGGAGATCTCCGCCATTGTCGCTTTCATGACATTGGAGTTGTAGGCACCGGCCAGGCCTTTGTCGCCGCAGATGACGAGGTAGCCTGTTCTCTTGATCTCTCTCTTTTCAAGGAGAGGATGGGAGAAATCCGTTGCCGCCGAAGAAGCCCGGCGCAGGAGCTCTTCGACTTTATCCGCGTAAGGACGGGCGCCGTGCGCTTTTTCTTCCGCTTTGCGGAGACGCGCCGCCGCGACCATCTTCATCGCTTTTGTGATCTGCTGGATATTGGTGACAGATTTGATGCGCCCCTTTATATCGCGAGTACTCTCCATTCAGATCACCCCGCTGCCGTTTCAGTATTCTTTGCCGCCTTGTAACGAGTCTTGAATTCTTCGATGGCTGCACGCAGCGCCGCTTCGTTCTCGTCGGTCAGTTTCTTCGTTTCGACGATGGAAGCGCCGATTTCCGGATGGCTGCTGTGGAGGAATGCGATCAGCTGATGTTCGAAATCGACGACCTGTTCGACTTCGAGATCATCCAGATAGCCCTTGACTGCGGTGTAGATGGCCATGACCTGGTCTTCTACCGGATACGGGCTGTACTGCGGCTGTTTCAGGATCTCCGTCGTTCTCTGGCCGCGGTCGATCTGGGCCTTGGTGGTCGGATCGAGGTCGGAGCCGAACTGAGCGAAGGCTGCCAGTTCGCGGAACTGCGCCAGATCCAGACGCAGCGTCCCTGCGACCTGCTTCATTGCCTTGATCTGCGCCGCGCCGCCTACGCGGGATACGGACAGACCGACGTTGATAGCCGGACGGATGCCTGCGTAGAAGAGGTTCGTTTCCAGATAGATCTGGCCGTCGGTAATGGAAATGACGTTCGTCGGGATGTACGCGCCGACGTCGCCTGCGAGGGTCTCGATGATCGGGAGCGCGGTGATGGAGCCGCCGCCGAGTTCATCGGAGAGACGGGCCGCGCGTTCCAGCAGACGGGAATGCAGGTAGAATACGTCGCCCGGATATGCTTCACGTCCCGGCGGGCGGCGGAGCAGCAGGGACATCGCGCGGTATGCGACAGCCTGCTTGGAGAGGTCATCATAAATGATGAGGACGTCTCTGCCCTTGTGCATGAAGTATTCCGCGATGGATACGCCGGCATACGGAGCCAGGTACTGCATCGGAGAGCCTTCGGACGCACCTGCGTGTACGATGATGGAATAATCCATGGCGCCTTCCTGTTTCAGCCGTTCGTATACGCGGACGACGTTGGAGTTCTTCTGGCCGATGGATACATAAATACAAATAACGTTCTGACCTTTCTGGTTCAGAATGGTATCGACAGCAACAGCCGTTTTGCCGGTGCCGCGGTCGCCGATGATCAGTTCGCGCTGTCCGCGTCCGATCGGGACCATGGAGTCGATGCACTTCAGACCGGTCTGCAGCGGTACGTTGACCGGCTGTCTGTCGGCAATGCCCGGTGCTTTGATTTCAATGTCGCGGTATTCGTCGGTATGGATCTCGCCCTTGCCGTCGATCGGCTGGCCGAGAGAGTTGACGACGCGGCCGATGACTGCGTCGCCGACCGGCACCTGCATCAGGCGGCCCGTGCGTTTTACGACGTCGCCTTCCTTGATGGTCTCGTATCTGCCCAGCAGTACGACGCCGACATTGCTCTCTTCCAGGTTCAGAGCCATGCCGTATACGCCGTTCGGAAGTTCGAGCAGTTCGCCGGACATGCAGTTTTCCAGTCCGTATACGTGGGCGATGCCGTCGCCGACTTCCAGGACTGTGCCTACTTCATCGACATTGAGGTCTACTTTGTAGTTTTCGATCTGTTTTTTGATGACAGATGTAATTTCATCTGAACTGATTTTCATTTCCTATAAGTCACCTCAGCCTCTTTGCATGATTTTTGCTTTCAGGGTTTGCAGCTGTCTGGCCACGGAGCCGTCGATCAGACGGTCGCCGATCTGCACGGTGAAGCCGCCGATGAGGGCGGAATCCACCTTCTGCTTCATGATGATCTTCTTCCCGGTCATTTCCGCAAGTTTGGCCTTGAGGCTGTCCGCCTGTTCCTGCGTGAGCGGGAACGCGGAAGTGACGAGCGCTTCTTCGATGCCCATGCCTTCATGAGCCAGCACGGTGTAGGCGCTGACCATTTCCGGAAGAAGGTCGAAGCGGTCGCGGTCGATCACGACGTAGCAGAACTGCAGCACCACGGGCTGCACCTTGTCTGCGAACAATTTCTTTATGGTATCTTTCTTGGCATCCTTCGTAAGGAAAGGATGATTAAGGAAGGATTTCAGCTCTGCGTTCTCAGCGATGGTCTCGCTGATGAGAGTGAGTTCCTCTTCTGTTTTTTCCAGGCTGTTCTGCTCGAGAGCAATCTCATAGATAGCGCGTCCGTATTTCTTGGAGACGATTACGTTCTTATCCATGATTATTTACCTGCTTTGTGGGCACCCAGCTTTGCAATGCTTTCAGCGATCAGGCGATCGTTGGTGTCCGGTGTCATATTCGTGCTGATGATCTTGGAAGCGATGTCGCAGGAAAGCGCCGCCACCTGTTCCTTCAGATCTTCAAGCGCTTCAGCGCGTTCTCTTTCGATCTGTTTGGAAGCGGCGTCCTTTTCTTTCGCGATGGCTTCACGCGCGGCTTCGATCTGTGCCTGTGCCTGGACCTGCGCTTCTTTTACCGCCTTGCTGACGATATCCTGCGCCTGGATCTGCGCGTCGCGGAGCTGCGCTTCATAGCTTTCTTTCAGCTTGTTCGCGTCAGCCGCCGCCGCCTTAGCGGAGTCGAGATCATTCTGAATGCGCGCCTTGCGGTCGTCCAGAACTTTCAGTACCGGCTTGTAGCAGAAATGTCCCAGGATAGCACAAAGGATGACGAAGTTCACGATCTGCCAGATCAGCGTACCATTTAATTCTACCAATGAACTCCCCTCCTTAGGCTAATGAATGTGAGAAATTAGCCGAGGAACGGGTTAGCGAATACGAGAACGATTGCGATAACGATGGCAATGATCGGAATGGATTCGATAAGGCCGATAGCGACGAGCATGTTCGTGAAGAGCTTGCCTGCCATTTCCGGCTGACGGGTCATGCCGTCAAGCGCATGAGCTGCTGCGTTGGAGTCGGAGAATGCTGCTGCGATGGAAGCAAGGCCTGCAATGATAGCTGCTGCGAGTACGGAATACTGAACGATAATAGTCTGATCCATGGTTATAATTCCTCCTGAGAATTAAATTATTTTCCGGCTCTGCCGGTGTACATTCCGTTTGGTCGGACGGTGCCGTTTTGGATGATGAGAGACTGTCCCCGATCATTCCACGCTTTCTTTCAGATAGATGGATACGAGCGTGGTGAAGATGTAGGCCTGGACTGCGCCGACGAACAAGCTGAACGCGATCCAGATCATAGGTACGAACCCGGGTGCCAGACCGTAGAGGACTTCCAGCAGGATTTCCCCTGCCAGGATATTGCCGAATAGACGCATGGCCAGCGTGATCGGCCGCGCGATTTCTTCGACCAGATTCATGATGACGAAGAGGGAGAAGGGCTTGAAGAAGTGGCCCAGCCAGTGTCCGAATCCCTTATTCTTCAAGAAATAGAAGTGAATCGCCAGGGATGAGGCAATGGCCAGTCCCAGCGTCGTGTTGACGTCGTTCGTCGGAGAAGCTGTCAGGTGATTGGTCGGCAGAAGCCCGATCTGGTTGGAAGTGAAGATGAACAGGAAAAGCGTCAGGAGCCATGTCGCCACCTGGCGGTATTTGTGCCCCAAATTGTCCTGGAACTGGCTGCACAGCGCTTCGATGAGCATTTCCATCACATTCTGCACGCCGCTCGGCACCATAGCGCGTCCGCGGGTCGCAGCGAACATGACGAGGATGACGATGAAGGCCGAAAGCCATGTCGTAAAGATGGTATCCAGATTCACCTGCATTCCAAATAAATCTGTCACTATGTGCGTACCTGTATGAAGATGCATAGTCTCACCCCCTCTCTCTTACAAGGATGTCAAGAAGATTTATTCCTTAATTACACCGACGACCTTGTCCGCGATGGTCGCGGCCGTCAGTGAAAGTAAGCCGGCAAGGAAGCCCACGACGGCCATTCCGGCCGCCATCGCCACCATATTCTGCTCGCAAATCCCGACATTGAAGAACCGCTCCGGGCAGGTATAGGCGACGAGCCGGCGGCCGATCTTTTCCGGCGGCCGTCCTTCTTCGGACCACTTGATGTATTTGGAACGGAGAAACCACAGAAAGAGGAGCTGAAAGAGCGCGCCCAGGAGGACGCCCGCTCCCATCTGCCATCCCCAGTAAGAGGCGCCCGCCGCGAAGGCCGCCGCGATCACCGCCGTAAAGCGCATGGCGCGCCCCGCGTAGACGGGAAACGTCTCATCGTAGATCATGTTATTTCCCCAGTATCTGTTTAATGACCGACCAGATGCCGGATGCCGCCCCGATGATGGACCAGATGACGAGCCCCCACGGCGATGTGCCGAAATAATCGTCACACCGAAGGCCTGCATAGACGCCAAGTCCGATGCAGGTCAGCATGGTGAGTCCCGCTCCGGAGGCAACCGCCGCCCCGCGCAGAAAGCTGATATCGGACTTTTTGTCCTTCGTGGGATCGCTTTTCTCCATGGGCCCTGCGCAGTCTCTCCTTCCGGGATGCTCGTCTTCAATTCAAATGGGCGCGGCAGAACGCATCTGCCGGGATAATTTTATACGTAAACATTGTAACATATCATATTTCAATCCGCTATATAAAAGAACGGCCCAATACTTCTGTTTTCCCCGTGTTTCGCCGTTATTTAGAATATCGTCAGGTTCTTTAGAGGGATAGACGAAAAATTTACGGCCAGTAAAACAAAAAGCGGGCCGCTTCCGCGGTATCCGCTTTTCTGCCGGTCTGTCATTCCGGTCGGAAATGGTCGGGCGCTTCATCCGCAAGGCCCGCGTTGTACAGGAGCCATCCGGCGATGCGCGCCGCGGCTTTCCCGTCTCCGTAGGGATTGACGGCTTCCGCCATCTGCCGGTACGCCGCTTCGTCCGTGAGGAGGCGGTGCGCCGTCTCGTAGATCGCCTCTTCGTCGGTGCCGACGAGGGCGACGGTGCCTGCTTCCACCGCTTCGGGTCGCTCCGTGGTGTCACGGAGGACAAGGACGGGCTTGCCGAGGCTCGGCGCTTCTTCCTGAATGCCGCCGCTGTCGGTGAGGACGATGGCCGACCGGGCCATGAGGTTCGTGAAGGGTTCATATTCCATGGGTTCCACCAGGTGGATGCGGTCATGCCCTTCCAGCTCTTCCGCCACGGCTTCCCTCACAAGGGGATTGCGGTGCACCGGGAAGACGATCTCTGTATCGGGGATGTCGTCCACGAGGCGGCGCAGCGCCCGGTAGACGTGGTGCATGGGCGCGCCCAGATTTTCCCGGCGGTGGGTCGTCACGAGGATGACCCGCTTATGTTCTTCGATCTGCTCGATTTCTTTATCTTCAAAGGTGTAGTCTTTTTTCACGGTTGCCAGGAGCGCGTCGATGACCGTATTCCCCACGACGTAGATATTTTCCCCTTTTTTATTTTCCCGAAGGAGATTAGCCCGCGCCGTCTCGGTGGGAGCGAAGTGGTACCTGGCGAGGACGCCGGTAAGCTGGCGGTTCGCTTCTTCCGGGAAGGGCGAGAGGAGATTGCCCGTGCGGAGGCCCGCTTCCACGTGACCCACGGGGATCTGCGCGTAGAAGGCGGCGAGCGCCGCGGTAAACGTGGTGGTGGTATCGCCGTGGACGAGGACGCAGTCGGGCCGCTCTTTCGCGAAGACTTCCTGAAGCCCCCGGAGCACGCGCCCCGTGATGTCGTAGAGGGTCTGCCCCTGCGCCATGATATTCAGGTCATAATCCGCTTTCAGATGGAAGAGACCCATCACCTGATCGAGCATCTCCCGGTGCTGCGCGGTGACGCAGACTTTCGTCTCGATCTCTGGATGGCGGCGCAGCTCCTGAATGACGGGCGCCATTTTGATCGCTTCGGGACGGGTCCCGAATATGGTCATAACTTTCACTGTAAAACCTCCTTCGATATCGATCTTATCGGGCCGCTTCTTCCTGCGCGGGCGCGTCTTCCGAGAGCACGCCCAGCTTCCTCGCCCAGAGGAGGAACGCCACGAGCGCCACGGCGAGAATGAGCCCGCCCGTGATGAGCCGCAGATGGATCACGAGCAGCGCGGTGCACGAGAAAAAGGCGGTGAGCGCGTACATGATGAGAACGACCTGCTTCTGGGACAGCCCTCTGGCGAGGAGCCTGTGATGCAGGTGCCGCTTATCCGGCGAGAAGATGGGCACGCCGGAGTGTTTCCTCCGGAAAATGGCCATGAGCGTATCCATGATGGGCACGGAGAGCGCCACCAGCGGCACGATGAGCACCGCCGCGGCGGCGGTCTTCATGGATCCCATGACGGAGACCGCGGCGATGACGTAGCCCAGGAACATGGAGCCCGTATCGCCCATGAAGATCTTCGCAGGATTGAAATTGTACTGGAGAAAGGCGATGGCCGATCCCGCCATGGCCACCATGGCCGCCGCGCAGATCCACTGCCCCATCTGGAAGGCGAGGAAGGAGATCGTCAGGGAGGCGATGGCCGCGATGCCCGCCGCGAGGCCGTCCAGCCCGTCGATGAGATTCACCGTATTTACAAATCCGATGATCCAGAAGATGGTGAGCGGGATGGAGATGAGCGCCGGGAAATAGAGATAGCCAACGAAGGGCAGATTCAGCCAGTCGATGCGGACGCCGAAAATGATGACGAAGATCGCCGCGGCGGCGATCTGGCCGCAGAGCTTCACTTTCGGGCGGAGCGAGAACCGGTCGTCCAGGATGCCCACGCCGATGAGAAACGTCGCGCCGCAGCAGAGGCCGAGCATTTCTCTGTCGCCGAATCCCACGGTGAGCGCGATGGAAATGATGAATCCCGCGTAGATCGCAAGACCCCCCAGACGCGGCACCAGCCCGTGATGGACTTTTCGGGCGTCCGGCCTGTCCACCGCGCCGATGGCTACGGCCAGGCGCTTTACGAAAGGCGTCAGGATAAATGTGACGGCCAGCGCGGCGAGGAATGTGTACGCATAGGCAAACACTGCGATCCCTCCTGTATAGTAATGGGAAAAAAAGTTTTATTTATATACAGCATTGTATCACAAAAAAGAGAAATGGGAATTTCTTTTCCCCGTCCCTTTCCGCAGCCTTCCCCGGGCTGTGATAAAATAGAGGCATCATCAGTATGAGGAGGCCCCATGCTTATACCCTACACCGCTCCGGAAGCGCCGGTCCGCGCGCGGACAGAGATTCAGAAATCCATATTCATCGCCGATCTCGCGCCGGCCGCGTCCATGGAAGAAGCGGAAGCATTCTGGGACGCCCGCCGGAAGGAATTCCGCGACGCCCGGCACCACTGTTTCGCCTGCCGCATCGGCGCGAGACAGGCGCGGGAGAAGTCGAGCGACGACGGAGAGCCGCAGGGCACCGCGGGCCATCCCATGCTGCGGGTGCTCCAGATGCAGGACCTCACGAACACCGTCCTCGTGGTGACCCGCTATTTCGGCGGCATCAAGCTCGGCGCGGGCGGCCTCACACGGGCCTACAGCGGAGCCGCGGCGGGCGCCTGCCGGGAAGCGCGGCTCATCCGCCATACGCCCCATCTCTCCGTGCGCCTCACCCTCCCTTACGACGCGGTGGGGCTCTTCGAGAAATACGCAGAGGGCACGGACATCCTCGTGGCGGAGCGTCTTTTCACGGACACCGCCGCCTTTTCCCTCCTCGTCCCCCCGGAGAGCTGGCCCGTCCACAGCCGGGCTCTCACCGATCTCACCGCGGGACGGGCCTGCGCGGAAACGACGGGCGAGACCTATGTGCCTCTCCCCGCAGAAAGGAAGTGACCCTCTGTGCCGGGTTATGAACGCACAGCATACATGGATTTCCTGCTCCAGAACAGGGAGCGGGAAGTGGTGAGCGTCCTCACGGGCATGCGCGGCGCGGGAAAGACGTCCCTCCTCGCGCAGTACGTGAGCCGCCTCCAGGCGGAAGGCGTGCCGGAGAACCGCATCTTTTTCGCCGACATGTCCGATCCGGAAGCGCGCCGCTTCTTCCCGGAAGAAAAACTTTTCCGGGAGATCATGCGCCGCTTCGCCGGGCGGAAAAAAGCGTGGGTCATCCTCGACGAAGCGCAGGAGCTCCCCGGATTCGAGCGCCTCGCGGACAGGCTCTTCCGCATCCCCGATCTGGAGATCTGCCTGGCTGGTTCCGGCCTCGCCGCGGAACTGCCGAAACTTGAAAAAGCCCTCCCCGGCCGGTGCGCCGTGAAGACGGTGTATCCCCTTTCTTTCCGGGAAGTCCTGTCCGCGGAAGAAGACCGCCCGGCCGACGCGGAAGCGCTTCTCCGGTACGCGGAAAAAAGCGCCATGCCGGAAGCGGCGGCCCTCGCCGATCCGCGCCTCCGGCTCGACGGGATCGTCTCCGCCGCGCTCTATCATGAAGTGATCGGCGATCCCGCCGTCCGTCCGCAGCTTCTGGAAAAGCTTCTCCGCCTCCTCTCCCGCCGCGCCGGGAGCCTTCTCACGGAGAAAGAGCTCTGCCGCGACGCGGGCCGCGCGGGGAGACCCCTCCTCACGAAGACGCTCCGCGCCGTCCTCGCCCGCCTCTCCGACGCGGGCCTGCTCCTCGCTCTGCCCCTCGTTCCCCTCGACGAACCGGAGCCGGCCTCTCCGCCGGATACGTTCCGCTTCTTCTTCCCCGACCCGGCCATGACCCGCGTCTGGGGCCGGGACGAGGCCGCTCCCTTCCTGCCGCTCATGAACGCGGCGGCCGTGGAATTTCTCCGGCGCGGCCTTTCCCTCCGCACGGGCATGACCGCCGCCGGGCCTGTCGATTTCGTCGCCGGGAACGGCGCGCTCCGCACGCTGTGGCAGTTCATCCCCGACGGGAATGCGCCGGAGGCAGAGGAAAAGAAAAACGCCCTCGCCGCCGCGCCGGAAGCGTACCGGAAATGCGCGCTCACCTTCACGCCGGAAGCGTTTCCGAAGGAAAGCGGCATCCGCCCGGTTCCGCTCGTCCCGTGGTTTCTGGGAAAAGCGCCGTACCTGCTGTAACACAAAACGCGGCCCCGAAAAGCCGCGCTTTTATTTTGCCCATAAAAAAACTGTAAGGAAATCTTTCATTCCTTACAGTCTTTTTTATATTACTGCGCCTGTTCCTGCGCTTCTTCCGCCTTCGGTTCTCCTTCGTGGACGACCTTGATGCGGCGGTACCGGGACATGCCCGTACCGGCGGGGATCAGTTTGCCGATGATGACATTTTCCTTCAGGCCGATGAGCGGATCGGACTTGCCTTTGATCGCCGCTTCGGTGAGGACTCTCGTCGTTTCCTGGAAGGACGCCGCGGAGAGGAAGGAATCGGTGGCGAGCGCCGCCTTCGTCGTGCCGAGGAGCATATTGCGGCCCACGGCCTTTTCCTTGCCCTCATCTTCAAGGCGCTGATTTTCCTGACGGTACGCGACCATGTCGACGGTCTCGCCGGGGAGCCAGCAGGAGTCGCCGGTGTCTTCGATCTTGATCTTGCGGAGCATCTGGCGGACGATGATCTCGATGTGTTTGTCGTTGATCTCTACGCCCTGAGACCGGTATACGCTCTGTACTTCCGATACGATGTACTGCTGCGTGGCGTGCACGCCTTTGACGCGGAGGATATCGTGAGGATTCACGCTGCCGTCCATGAGCTTCGTGCCCGGCTCGATGACATCGCCGTCTTTGACGATGGCCCGCTTGCCGAAGGGCAGCTTGTACTGTTCGCTCGTCTCTTCGTTGGTGACGGTGACGATGGGCACGCCCTTGTTTTCTTCGGACTCGCTCACCGTAACAGTGCCGCCGATCTCACTGATGATGGCGTGGCCCTTCGGTTTGCGCGCTTCAAACAATTCTTCGACACGGGGAAGGCCCTGTGTGATATCTTCGTTGGATACGGTGCCGCCGGTATGGAATGTACGCATGGTGAGCTGCGTGCCCGGTTCGCCGATGGACTGCGCCGCGATGATGCCCACCGCTTCACCGATCTCCACGTGGCGTCCCGTCGCGAGGTTTCTGCCGTAGCACTTCGCGCAGATGCCGTGCGCGGAATGGCAGGTCAGGATGGAGCGGATCTTGAGGCTGCTGTAATGTTTCTCGATCTCTTCCGCCTGTTCTTCGGAGATCTCTTCGTTCTTCTTCGCGATGATCTCGCCGGTCTCCGGATTCACCACATCATCTACCGGGCAGCGGCCGGTGATGCGGTCGGCCAGCGTCTCGATGACGCCGCCGCTCTGCACGATCGGGGTGACTTCGATGCCTTCCACTTCATCCATATGGATGCGGATCTCCGGCACGTCCGCCGCGAGGATGCGGTCGGCCACTGGTTCGGTGATCTCCGTGCCCGCCGGGAAAAGTTCTTCCCCGTCTCGCGTCACGGCCGGCGCGTCGAGGTGCTTGCCGTGGAGGCGCGTATTCATGAAGTGGCGCAGGGAGGAAACGAGTTCTTCCGCCGCTGCCGCCGCGCCGAGGTCAATCGTTTCCGCCGCCGGCGTTTCCGCGCCTTCCTGATAAGCGGGAATGACGGTGACAGACTGGATCAGGCGGTGATTGAGGAGCGCCGTGTCTTCGGCGGTGAGGATGCGGCCTTTCACGAGGAGGACGCGGCCGCTCTTCGGGTCGAGCACGTCTTCATCGAGGATGGCCCCGATGAGGCGCGGCTTCAGGCCGTTCATGACGGAGCGGATGCCCGCCGCCGCGCGCGCCCGTTCCTTATCGAAATCGAGGACGACGATATCGCAGTCTTCCTCGCGGACGATGACGTCCTGCGATACGTCTACCAAACGGCGGGTAAGGTAACCGGAGTCCGCCGTACGGAGCGCCGTATCGGCCAGACCCTTGCGGGCGCCGTGGGAAGAGGTGAAGTAATCCAGTACGGTCAGGCCTTCGCGGTAGTTCGCCTTGACAGGCAGTTCGACCGGACGTCCGGACGTATCGGCGATGAGCCCGCGCATGCCGGCGAGCTGTCTCATCTGGCTGTCGTTACCGCGGGCGCCGGACTGGGCCATCATGGTGAGGGGGTTGAATTTCTTCATGCTCTCCTTCATGGCTTCGCCCACTTCGTCGGTCGCCTTGGACCAGATCTCGACGACTTTCTTATATCTTTCCGCGTCGGTGATGAGGCCGCGGCGGAAGAAATTCTTGACTCTTTCTACTTCGGCGTCTTTCTTCGCGATGATCTCGTTCTTATTTTCCGGCACGGCGACATCATTGATGCCGATGGAAATGCCGGAGACGAGAGCGTAATGGAATCCCAGCGCCTTGATGCTGTCCAGGAGGTCGCCCGTCGCCTTGAAGCCGAGCTTGCGGAAGCAGTTGTTCACGAGCTTGCCCATCTGCTTCTTGTCGATGACCACGCCCAGGCATTCTCTGCCGTCGCCTCTCTTGTGGAAGTACCGGAGCACTTCCGGGATGGCGTAGTTGAAGATCACGCGGCCCGGCGTGGTGATGACGAGGCCGTGGCCGGGGATGTCCATGCGGATGAAGTGCTGGAGGAATTCGCCGCCCCGCTTTTCATCCTTCGCCTGGTCGTAGGCGAGCATGATCTCATCGTAGCCGGTGTAGGCGGGGAGCTTGTCGTATTCCACGGTCTCTTCGTCTTCCGGCGTGATGGTGAGGTAGTAGCTGCCGAGGATCATATCCTGAGACGGAATGGCGACAGGCTTGCCGTCCTTCGTGGACAGGATGTTGTTGATGGAGAGCATGAGCGTGCGCGCTTCCGCCTGGGCCTCTACGGACAGCGGCAGGTGGCACGCCATCTGGTCGCCGTCGAAGTCGGCGTTGTAGCCCGGGCAGACCAGCGGATGCAGCTTGATCGCGCGGCCTTCCCAGAGGATCGGCTCGAAGGCCTGGATGCCGAGGCGGTGCAGCGTCGGGGCGCGGTTCAGCAGAACCGGATGCTCCTTGATGACGTCGGCGAGGACGTCCCACACTTCCGGCGCGAGCTTGTCCACTTTCTTGCGGGCGACTTTCAGGTTGTTCGCCATGCCGCGGTGGATGAGCTCATGCATGATGAAAGGCTTGAAGAGTTCCACAGCCATTTCTTTCGGCAGGCCGCACTGGTACATCTTCAGTTCCGGGCCGACGACGATAACGGAACGGCCGGAGTAGTCGACGCGCTTGCCGAGGAGGTTCTGGCGGAAGCGGCCCTGCTTGCCCTTCAGCATGTCGGAGAGGGATTTCAGGGCGCGGTTGCCCGGGCCGGTGACGGCTCTGCCGCGGCGGCCGTTGTCGATGAGGGCGTCTACCGCTTCCTGGAGCATGCGCTTTTCATTGCGGATGATGATCTCCGGAGCGCCCAGTTCGAGGAGACGCTTCAGGCGGTTGTTTCTGTTGATGACGCGGCGGTAGAGATCATTGAGATCGCTCGTCGCGAAGCGGCCGCCGTCGAGCTGCACCATGGGGCGCAGATCCGGCGGGATGACCGGGATCACGGTCATGATCATCCATTCCGGCTTGTTCCCGGACTGGAGGAAAGATTCCACCTCTTCCAGACGGCGGATGCTGCGCACGCGGCGCTGTCCCGTGCTCGTCTTGAGGTCTTCTTTCAGCTCTTCTTCGAGCTTTTTCAGATCCAGTTCCTTCAGGAGCGTCTGGATTGCTTCCGCGCCCATGCCCGCCTTGAAGGAATCACGGCCGTATTTCTGCACGGTCTCCTGATATTCCGCTTCCGTCAGGAGCTGCTGCTTCGTCAGATTCGTCGTGCCCGGATCGAGGACGATGTACGCCGCGAAGTAGAGCACCCGTTCCAGAGCGCGGGGAGAAATGGAGAGGATGAGGCCGATGCGGGAGGGGATGCCCTTGAAATACCAGATATGGGACACCGGGCAGGCCAGGCTGATGTGGCCCATGCGCTCGCGGCGCACCTTGGAGCTCGTCACTTCGACGCCGCACTTGTCGCACACCGTGCCCTTATAGCGCATTCTCTTGTACTTGCCGCACTTGCATTCCCAGTCCTTGGTCGGTCCGAAAATCTTTTCGCAGAAGAGGCCGTCGGTCTCCGCCTTCAGGGTGCGATAATTGATGGTCTCCGGCTTGGTGACTTCGCCGTGGGACCACTCAAGGATCTTTTCCGGGGAGGCGATGCCGATTTTCATGGAATCGAATTCATTTACATCTAACAATTGGATACCGCTCCTTTCCGGGAATGTTACTCATCGGACCCGGCGTTCGGGTCGTCCGTGATGGTGAAGTCGAAATCTTCGCCGCCGTCTTCGCTGTCCTGCGCCTCCTGCGCGTCCGGTTCATCCGTGTCCATCAGGTCGGATGCGGAAACGCCCGCGCCGGCCGCTTCCATGTCGTTTCTGGATACGGTGGTGCTGTCTTCGCCTTCCATGACTTCTTTCAGTTCTTTATCGTGAGCGGCTCTGTCGCCGTCTTTGCCGAAGAAATGATCTCCGCCGCCGCCGAAGCCCTGTTCCAGATCGTCTTCGTCCAGTTCCTTCAGGACGACTTCTTCGCCGTCTTCATTGAGGATGCGCACATCGAGGCCGATGCTCTGCAGTTCCTTCATGAGGACCTTGAACGATTCCGGAACGCCCGGCGCGGGAATGTTCTCGCCTTTGACGATCTTCTCGTAGGCCTTCACGCGGCCGATGACATCGTCGGACTTGACCGTGAGGATCTCCTGCAGCGTGTAGGCCGCGCCGTACGCTTCGAGCGCCCACACTTCCATTTCGCCGAAACGCTGGCCGCCGAACTGCGCCTTGCCGCCCAGAGGCTGCTGGGTGACGAGGGAGTACGGGCCGGTGGAGCGGGCGTGGATCTTGTCGTCGACCAGATGGTGGAGCTTCAGCATGTATTTCCAGCCGATGGTGACCGCGTTGTCCAGTTTCTCGCCGGTGCGTCCGTCGTAGAGGGTGCTCTTCGCGGAAGCGGGGAGATTCGCCGCGCGGAGGGTCTTCGCCAGGTCTTCGTCGCGGCAGCCGTCGAATACGGGCGTCGCGATGTGGATGCCCGCTTCGTCCGGCACGGGCATGCCGTATTTATCAAAATCATAGCCTGCTTCGCGGAGGCGGCGTTCCACATCGGGATCGCCGTTCTTGATCTCTTCGCCGAGAGCGTGGCAGGCCCAGCCCAGATGGATCTCCAGGATCTGGCCGATATTCATTCGGGACGGTACGCCCAGCGGGTTCAGCACCAGATCGACCGGACGGCCGTCGGGCATGAAGGGCATGTCTTCCACGGGGAGGACGCGGGAGCATACGCACTTGTTGCCGTGGCGCCCTGCCATCTTGTCGCCTTCGTGGATCTTTCTCTTCTGCGCGATGTAGACGCGGACGCTCTTGTTCACGCCCGGAGCGAGCTCGTCGCCGTCTTCGCGGGTGAAGACCTTCACGTCCACGACCTTGCCGAATTCGCCGTGAGGCACGCGGAGGGACGTATCGCGGACTTCTCTTTCCTTATCGCCGAAAATGGCCCGGAGCAGACGTTCTTCCGGCGTGAGCTCCGTCTCGCCCTTCGGGGTGACCTTGCCGACGAGGATATCGCCGGGGCGGACGTCCGCGCCGATAGAAATGATGCCGTTCTCATCGAGGTAGCGGATGGCGTCCTCGCCGACAGACGGGAGCTGGCGGGTGATCTCTTCATCGCCGAGCTTCGTGTCGCGGGCGTCGCATTCGTATTCCTCGATGTGAATGGACGTGTACAGGTCTTCCTTGCAGAGACGTTCCGAGATCAGCACGGCGTCTTCGTGGTTGTACCCTTCCCAGGATACGAAAGCGACGAGCACATTATGGCCGAGAGCGAGCTCGCCGCCGTCGGTGGCCATGCCGTCAGCCAGCGTCTGCCCCGCTTCCACGCGGTCGCCTACATAGACGATGGGGCGCTGATTGATGCACGTGCTCTGGTTGGAACGCATGAATTTCACGAGCTGGTACGTATCGAGCTCGCCGTTGTCCGCGCGGACCTTGATGGACCGCCCGTCCACGCTCTCCACCACGCCGGAGCGGGTCGCGAGGACGCACACGCCGGAGTCCTGCGCGGCGGTGAATTCCATGCCCGTGCCGACAAGCGGCGCTTCCGGACGGAGCAGCGGCACTGCCTGTCTCTGCATGTTCGCGCCCATGAGCGCGCGGTTCGTATCGTCGTGTTCAAGGAACGGGATAAGGGACGTGCCGATGGAAACGACCTGCTTCGGTGATACGTCCATCAGGTCAACTTCCGACGCGTCCGCTTCCAGCGGGTCTGCGCCGCGGCGGGCCGTGACGTTCCGGTTCACGAAATGATTGTTTTCATCCAGCGGTTCGCTGGCCTGCGCGATGATCTTGTCTTCCTCGATGTCGGCGGTGACATAGCGGCAGGTATCGGTGACCACCGGATTTTCCGGATCGGTCTTGTCGATCAGGCGGTACGGCGTCTCGATGAGGCCGTATTTATTGATGATCCCGTAGTTCGCCAGAGAGGAGATCAGACCGATGTTCGGGCCTTCCGGCGTTTCTACCGGGCACATGCGCCCGTAGTGGGAATAATGAACGTCGCGGACTTCGAACCCGGCGCGCTCACGGGAGAGGCCCCCCGGGCCGAGCGCGGAGAGACGGCGCTTGTGCGTCAGTTCCGCCAGCGGATTCGTCTGGTCCATGAACTGGGACAGCTGGGAGCTTCCGAAGAATTCCTTGATCGCCGCCACGACGGGGCGGATATTGATGAGCGCCTGGGGCGTCATCTTGTCCTGATCCTGGGTGGTCATTCTTTCGCGGACGACTCTTTCCATGCGGGAAAGGCCGATGCGGAACTGGTTCTGGAGCAGCTCGCCCACGCAGCGCACGCGGCGGTTTCCCAGATGGTCGATGTCGTCGGTCTTGCCGTAGCCCTGCATCAGGTTCAGCAGGTAGCCGATATTGGCCACCATGTCTTCCGCGGTGAGCGTGCGGTGATTGTCGGGAAGGTTGCTGTTATTGCAGATGACCTTCACTTCCGTGCCGTCTTCCTTCTCCGTCATCACTTCCACGAGGCCTTCGCCGCCGAATACGCCGCTCTCCTCGATCTTCGCGACGGCTTCGTCGTCGATGAGGGTGTGCGCCTCGATGACCACCTCGCCGGTCTCCATATTGACGATCGGTTCGGAAATGATGAGCCCTCTCAGGCGGTTCTTCCAGCCGAGCTTCTTGCCCGCCTTGTAGCGGCCCACCTTCGCCAGATCGTATCTGTGGGGATCGTAGAAGAGATTGTGGAGCAGCGTCGTCGCGCTTTCCACCGTCGGCGGTTCGCCCGGACGAAGCTTCTTGTAGATCTCGATGAGCGCCTCATTCGTGGAATGGGTCGGGTCTTTTTCGAGCGTTCTCTGGATGTGCACATCGTGCGCGAAGAGCTCCAGGATGTCCTCATTGGAAGACCAGCCGAGGGCTCTCACGAGCACCGTCGCCGGCATCTTGCGGTTCCGGTCGATACGGACGGCGATCGCGCCGTTCGCGTCGGATTCCAGCTCGATCCACGCGCCGCGGTTCGGGATCACCTGACCGCTGTAGATGTACTTGCCCAGGCTGTCCTGCTCGCAGCTGAAGTACACGCCCGGCGAACGGACCAGCTGAGAAACGATGACGCGTTCCGCGCCGTTGATGACGAACGTGCCCGTAGACGTCATGATCGGGAAATCGCCCATGAAGAGATCGTCGTTTTCCTTGATCTCCCCGGTCTCGCGGTTCACCAGCTGCACCTTCACCTTGAGAGGAGCGCAGTACGTCATGGCCTTGTCGCGGCAGTCGTCGATGGACGCCTCTTCCGCGCCGAAATAATAATCCTTAAAATACAGCGCCCACTTGTGCCCGCTGTCCTCGATGGGAGAAATATCCTCGAGCACATCCCGAAGGCCTTCCTTCTGGAACCATTCATAGGATTTCGTCTGGAGGTCGAGCAAATGCGGCATCTTCAGCACTTCCGCCGCTCTCGCATAGGTATATCTCTTTCTCGTACCTGCCTGTTCAGGTCTGAACAACATCCTGCGCCTCACCCTTTCTGAAACAAAAAGAAAAAGTCAATCCCCCGAAAAATGCAGGGGACAAAATGAAGCAAGGCCTCACTTGACAACCTTGCCGACACCGGTTCCACCGCGTATTTCCCGCGGCAGAAACCGCAAATATGCACAAAAATAGTCCTATTGCGAATTCATATTTTATCATACCTTCTATAAGGCCGCAAGAAAATCCGACGGAAATGCCCAATTTCTTCGCATATCCAAATATTTTATATGCATACCAAATATTTTTCTATCAATAGAATTATTTTTATTTCCTATTGAAAAATTTTATTGAAAATATTGGGCATTTCCCGATGAACGGCGCTCAATAGGAAGCGGTTTTTCTTCCGCCGCTTTTCGCCGGGCGCCGCCGCGGGCATTCCGCCTTTTCATTCATTTCCTCCCGGCGCCGGAGCGCCGGAAAATTTCCGGCCCTTTTTCTTCCGGGGCATCAAAAAAAGCGGCGCGCCGCCGCTTTTTTTGATGCCGTTTTTATCAGGACAGGAATATGTCCCACAGAGTCTTCGCGAAGAAGAGCACCAGCACGGCAAGAATGATCTTTTTTACCGAGCCCGCGCCGTTCCGCTGGAAGTACCGCGCGCCGAGATAATTTCCGGCGATATTGAAGAGCCCCGCCGTGAGGCCGAGGCCGACCAGCACGGCATCGTTCAGCAGGAAGACCGTGAGCGCCGCCGCATTGGTGGAGAGATTGATGACCTTCGCCATGCCGTTGGCGTCGGTGAGCTTCATGTGCGCCGCCGAGACGAGGAGGAGCAGAAGAAAGGTGCCCGTCCCCGGCCCGTAGAAACCGTCGTACACGCCCATGATGAGGGCGCACGCCATGGCGACGGCGGCGGTCTTCGTCTCCCCGTAGGGCGGCTTGTCCGTGTCGATGGATTTTTTCATCATCACGTATGCCGCCGTGCAGGGCAGCACGACGAGGATAATGACGCGGAAATATTCCGGGTCGATATAGAGCGCGATGTGAGCGCCCAGCGATGAGCCCGCGAGAGCGCACGCCATGCCCGCAAGAGCCGGCCGCCATTTCACATAGCCGCTCCGCGCGAATTTGAACGTCGCTACTGCCGTCCCCATGCAGGAAGACAGCTTGTTCGTCCCGATGACGAAATGGACGGGAAGCCCGCTCATGAGGTACGCCGGGAGCGAGATGAGCCCCCCGCCGCCGGCCACGGCGTCCACGAAGCCCGCCAGAAAAACAAGGGGACAGATCAGCGCGTACTGCGCCGCCGTTAATTCCATAGAGACACCTCAGATGATCACTTCATGCCCGACAGATCGAGGGAAGCGATGAAAGCCTGCCGGTTCCTTTCATCGGCCCGCGCGCCCGCTTCTTTCGCCAGATCTTCCAGCGCGTAGCCCAGAATGGCCCGGCTGTCGTCCGATGTGATGAGCGTCACTACCCGGTAGGAATCGCCGTCGCGGTACATATAGGCCCGCCCGTAAAGAGGCAGGATGAGCCCTTCCGAAGAGAGAAGGATCCGCGCGCCCGCCGTGTACATGATGTAATTCACATCGCCCACGCGGCGCACCGGTTCCATGTCGGCGAGCTTCACATCGAGCGCCGCGCCGCCGCCCGCCATCTGGTCCGCCCACGCCGCGACGGACTGCTCCACTTCCCGGTGGAGCGCCGCTTCGGGATCAAAAAATTCTTTATTCAGCGCCGCCAGCCCGGCGAGAGTCTCCCTGTCGAGGCCGTACCGGAAATAGGGGGCAAAGAGAGGGCCCAGGGCAGGATCGGTCCTGGCGGAGATCACATAGCCCGTGACGTACAGGCTCTCCCTGCCGAGCTCCGCCACGAACTGCCCCGCCGTATAGGGCACGGTGCGGCCCGCGAAGATGAGAGACCGCGCGCCGGACAGCTCATGATAGGAGATATAGCCGGGAAGCGCCGCCTGCGCCGCTTCCGTGAGATCAGACGCGGCGGCTCTGCCGGCGAGACACGCCGCGCACAGTACCGCCGACGCCCATACTTTCCATTTCATACCTTTTCCCTCTCTAACCGGTACAGCGCGTACAGGATCTCATCCTCCATCTGCCGTCCCGACTCATGTCCTCCCGTAAAAATGAGGAAATAATACCGTCCCCCGCTGTTCCGGTACAGCACCGATTCCATCCACATCGGCACGACGAGACCGTCTTCCCCGGTGACGGTGAATTTCACGCTCTGCTGCCACCGGACAGTGCCGTCGTCATTGTTATAGACCTTCCACGGCACGGCATCGATGATGCGGAAATCCGGCGCCGGGCCCTTCCCGCCCGCCACGGCCTTCGCGGTGGCGTCCCGAAATTCGTCCAGCGAGATGAGCACCCGGTCTTTTTCTTCCGCCGGGAGCCGGCCCGTGCGGAAGACCGTTTCCAGCCGTTCCCTCGCCTTTTGCCCGCCTTTCGGGAAGAGCTCGTCCCCGTCGCCGGAGAAGGCCACCGCCAGCATGGTGTACGTGCCGTGGGTCTCTTTCTTCACCAGCTGCCAGAGGCGCGCCCCCGCCGCCGGAGAATGGGCCGTCCCGTCGGCGAGCGTCATGCCGCCGGGCACCGTGAGGAACCGCATGAGCCGGTTCCGCTTCGTATTTCTTTCCTGCGGGGCGGAAGCCTGCCGCCGGATCATGCCTTCCACCGCCGTGCCCGCGCCGTCCGTCACGGCGATATCCCGGTCAAAGGGAAGCGTCCCCAGCCCGCTGATATAGAGATTATCCGCCCGGGCCGCTCCCGCCGAAAGCAGGAACGCCGCCAGGAGCGCCGCCGCCAGTTTCTTTCTCATACATCCTCCCTGCCGGACCGCCCGGCCCTGACCTGCGCCGCCGGAGGCACGAAAGCCTCTGTCAGCCCTTTTTCAAAACGCGGCAGGAAATACGCCGCGTCCGCCCCTTCCATGACGAGGAGCACACTGTACGTCTCGCCCCGGCCTTCCCGCAGCGCCGCGAAGGCCGCGCGGAAAGGGAGCCGGAGCATCCCGCCGTCAAAAGAAAGCGCCGCCGACGCCGTCCGATACGGCACGCCGCCCGACGAGACGCCCCGCGCCATCGGCGAAGCGCGGAGAAGGGAAAACTTTCCCGCCGCCGCATGGCCGTCCCGCTCCATGCCGGAGAGATCGGGCCGCGCCGCCTCCGCGAAGAGAGCTTCCGCCCGGCGGAGCTCCTCATCGGTCACATACACGGAGAAAAAATACGCTTCCCCGCTCCCGCCGATGAGCCGCCGCGCTTCCGAGCGCCGCGCGATGGAAGCGATGATGGCGGCCAGCTCATCCCGCTCCGCTTCCTGTCCCGCGCCGAAAAGGCCGAGGTCATCCGCGGCATGGGCGAGATGCTCTTCCGACGCCGCGTCCACGGCCTTCTCCGCGAGCAGCCCGCCGAGAAAAGAGGACGACGCCGCTTCCGTGCCGTCCATGGGGAGCGCCGCGCCGCCGGGGAGAGAAATATCCGCGCCCTGCGCCGCCGGCGCCGTCCACAATATCACTGCCGCCGCCGCGGCAGTCAGCCATTTTTTCATCATCCCGCCTCCCGAGATCCGACCTGCCTGATTATTTCTGATTGTACAAAAAAGCGGGCCCTCCGTAAAGCGCAGAAAAAAGCGGCCCTGCGCCGCCCTTCCGGGCTGTCCGCGCAGGACCGCTTCTTTTTATTTCTTTCTTCACTTCTCCGCCGCGAGCCGCTTCATGAGAAGATCGCCCGCCCGCTGCGCCGCGTCCTTCTCGCTGTCGTTTGTGAAAAGGAGCGCCGCCCGGTACGCGCCGTCTTCTTTAAAGAGGTACGCCTTCAGGTAGACGGGAATAATCCAGCCGTCCGCGTAAATGAGCGCCCGCGTGCCCGTCGTATAAATGAGGGGCTCCGTCTGCATGGCGCGGAGCGCTTCCGTGCTGCGGAGCTCGATGTGAGCGATGGAATAGGGTACGGGCTCGCCGCTGGTCTCGCGCAGCTTCCCAATCTGTTCCAGCAGGAAAGCATTCATCATGGGCTCGGCTTTCTCCAGCATCATATTGAAAACGCCGATCTTCATCATCCCTTCCGCCGAGGGGCCGCTCTTCCCGCCGAAGAGACCGGACAGCGCCGCGGAGGTCTCCTGATTCTCCGGCAGCGTCACGCACACGACGCCTGCCGTCTCCAGAATGCCGCCCTCTCGGATGCGGAGCTGTCCGAAGGGAATAGGTATTTCTTTCCCCTTTTCATCGGTCAGCTGAAACGGCACATAGTCCATCGTCCCGGAGAGCTTCATCGCCGGAAGGGGCCGGAAGTCATTCTCTCCGATGACGCCCGCCGACGCCGCCGCGCCCAGATCATCCGACAGAACGGAGACCGCCCCCACCGGGGATGAAGGTTCCGTTTCCGCTGCCGCCGCCGGGGAAATCAATGCCCCCGACAGGAGGAGCGCCGTCAGCCACAGTTTCTTCTTCATTTCGCCGCCTCCCTTTCCGCATTCTCCAGCGCCTTCGCGAGGAAAGGCTCAAAATATTTGCCCGAAGCCTGATCGGCATAGACCACTGTTATATTGAGATGCTCTTCATCCGTCCCCTCTATGCTGAACGCGCCGAGGTACATGGGAGACGCCCATCCGTACTGCTCCGGCGCGAGCCACAGGGAAGAGGAACGCCAGTGAAGTCCGCCTTTCGAGACGCCTTCCGCCGTCTGCTCCTGCTGCACCGCCGTGATGGCCTTCACCGCTTCGATCTCTGCGGCAGTCTCCGGCGTCTTCATGCCCGCCGACTCGGTATACTCCTCCCACCGATGATCTTCCGCTTCCGCCTGCCAGTATGCCGTGTCGATGGGCAGGGAGAGAACGAACGCCGTGTACATCGTATTGCCGGAAACGCTCCGCAGCTGGTACACCCGGCTGTCCCGCCAGAGTTCTGCCGTCTCTTTCGCGAACTGTTCCGCTTCCGCGCGCTCGCTCTCCTTGTACACGCCTCGGTCGATCACAGCCTGGGCCATGGACTGCTCAAAATCATCGCCTTCCAAAATTCCGTTCAGCTTCCCGGCGAAATAGGAATCGCTTCCGCGCCACACGGTGACCTTATCGCCGAGAGGCAGCACCTCCCCCGAAGGCAGGCGCAGATCGTCCGCCGAGACCGGCGCCGGAGCTGATGCCATACACGCCGCGGCGAGAAACGCCGCCGCTGTCCACGCTGTCTTTTTCATTTGGCCTCCTCCATTACTTTCATCAAAACAGGCTCAAAATACCGGCCCGATGCCTGGTCTGCCAGAAAGAGCGTCTCCGTGAGATCGCTCCCGTCGGCTTTCGTCGTGCCGAGCATGCCAATCCACAGAGGGATGGCCATTCCGCGCGCTTCCGCGGTGAGGCAGACGAAATTCAGCCGGTAGGACACGCCGCCTTTTGATACGCCTGCCCGCAGGGGAGACGCCGTGAGCGGGCTCACGGTCATCTGTCCCGGCGCGGCGTTTCCTTCTTTCATGGTCTGCCCCGCGGCCATGGCCGCCTTCATGATCACGTCAAAACTTTGGGCGGTCTCGCCATGCTCGGAGAGCTTCTGCCTCTCCTTTTCCGAGAGGCTCCCCGCCCGGGCTGCCATCTCTGCCCAGCGCTGCCACCGCAGCACCTCCGTCTCCGAGAGCGGAAGAGCCATGGGAAGCGAGAAGACGAACGCCGTGTACATCGTATCCCCGGAGGCGCTCCGCAGCTGGTATGCCCGGCCGTCCCGCCAGATCTCCGCCGCCGCTTCCGCGAATCGTTCCGCCTCGGCGCGCTCGCTCTCCTTGTACATGCCCCGGTCGATCAGGCCCTGCGCCAACGACGTCTTAAACGCATCGCTTTCAAAAAGTCCGTTCATCTTCCCGGCAAAATACGAATCGCTTCCGCTCCACACGTTGACCCCCGCGCCGAAAGGCAGCACCTCTCCGGAAGGCAGGCGCAGATCGTCCGCCGAGACTGATGCCGGGAACAGCGCCATCCACGCTGAGGTGAGAAACGCCGCCGCTGTCCACGCTGCCTTTTTCATCTGGCTTCTTCCATCCCCTTCATCAAAACGGACGGCAAATACCGGCCCGGCGCCTGAGTCACAAAAAGGAAGCCCGGTCTTTCCCGATAAGGATGCAGGACGCGTCCCTGTTCTCCCGCTGCCGGCGGAGCCTCTTCTCTTTTCCCATCGTCCTTCCGTCTCCCCTTTGTTACGGCTCCGGGACAAAGGCCGCCAGGGACTTCGTCGCGTTCCCGGCTTCCAGCCCTTTATGCAGGCGCCACAGCCATGCGCTCAGGGTGCTGTAATTCAGGCGGAAAAGGAAATGGCCGAAACTGTCGCCGAAGCTGTCGCCTCCTTCAAAAAGGGGGACCCGCTCCAGATCGAAGGGATCATCCCAGGGAAAATCCCGCCCTGTTTCTACAGTAAAGCCGTACTCATATCCGGCCGCCCGCGTCTCTTTCATGACCATGCCGTCAAATTCCCCTTCAGGGAAAGCGATATACTCGCAGGGCTTCTGCAAATGGGACTCTATGGCCGCCTTGGATTCCCGCAGTTCCGTCCGCACGCCCTGACGGTCAAAGCCGGTCAGGGGCTTGTGACTCATCGTATGGGAACCGAATTCCATGCCGTTCCGCCCCATTTCCTGTACCTGATCCCACGTCAGATACCCCGGCTTGCCCACCAGATCGACGATGAGAAAAATCGTCCCCGTAAAGCCGTATTTTTTCAAGATGGGATAGGCCTGTTCATAATTATCGACATACCCATCATCAAAGGTGATCATGACCGGACGGTCGGGGAGACTGCCCTCGCCGCGCATATAGGCGGCGAACTGTTCCTGTGTGATCGAATGATAACCGTGATCGTGAAGATACTTCATCTGTTCTTCAAAATCTGTCGGCTTCATCGTCAGCACGGTTTGAAACCTGTCGTTTACCTGATGATAATTCAGGACCGGAACGCCGGTCAGCAAATAATTTGTCGAGCCGAAACGCCAAAACAACCCCAGGCCTGCGGCCAGGATGACCCCTGTCAGCACCAGGCCGACAACCCCAAATACGAATTTTTTCATCGCCAGGATCTCCTTTGATGCGCGTTCTAATTGCCGCCTAATGATTGCCCAATAGAGTAACACATTTGACATGAGGATGCAAGGATGAAATCCGGTTTTGACTGTCTTTTGCGCCCTGTCATTCAGCAGCGCCGGTCTTGCCGCATCCGTTCCGGGCCGCTCCTGAGCGGTTCCCCTGTCAGAGCGGCTCTTCCGGCGGCCCCTTCATTCTTTTCCTTCCCGTCCGGCGCTTACGGTTTTCTCCTGCCCAGTTCCTTTTCGATGATATCATTCTTCATCCGCTGGAGCGGCTCGGAAAGATTCACCTCCATGATGTCGGGATTCAGCAGGCGCGTATATTCCGGCCAGAGCGTCTCCATCTGCGCGTCGGCATAGCGGATGATCTCCGGGAGCTCCGGCAGAGCCTGCCGCTCCCCGCCGAGGAAGACCGGCTTCAGCATGTCCTCCGCGGTGTATGTCCCCGCGGCGAGCTTCTTTCTGCGCCACTTCGCCGACTCCGTGGTGAGCGTGAGATCGCCCCCGTCCGGCGCGGGCTCCGAAGCGAGGCACACCAGATCGGTGATCATCTTCCCCGTGTCCTTCCGGTAGAACCGGCGCACCGTCTTGATGCCGGGATTCGTCACCTTCGCCACATCATTGGAAATCTTCATGACCGGCACCATGGAGCCGTCCGCCCCCTCGCGGGCGCACATCTTGAAGACCCCGCCGAGAGACGGCGAGCCGTCGGCGGTGATGCACTTCGTCCCCACGCCCCAGGAGCTCACCATGCAGCCCTGCGTCTTGAGCGAAGAGATGGTGTACTCATCCAGATCATTCGAGCCGGAGATGATCGCTTCCGGGAAGCCCGCCTCGCGGAACATGCGGCTCGCCTCCTTCGAGAGATACGCCAGATCGCCGCTGTCGATGCGGATGCCGTACACCTTCGGGAGCCGCCCTTCCGCACGGAGCCTCGTGAAGACCCGGATCGCGTCGGGCACGCCGAATTCCAGCACGTGGTACGTATCCGCCAGGAGGAGCAGATTCTCATGATACATATCGGCGTACGCCTCGAAAGCCTCCAGCTCCGTATCAAAACTCATCACCCAGCTGTGGGCCATCGTCCCCAGCAAGGGAATATGGAAACGCTTCCCCGCCTCCACATTGCTCGTGCCGTTGAATCCGCCGATCATCGCCGCCCGTGTACCCCAGAGCCCGGCGGAATGGCCCTGCGCGCGGCGGAGGCCGAACTCCATGAGGCTGTCCTTCCCCGCCACCGTGCGGATGCGCCGCGCCTTCGTGGCGATGAGACTCTCATGATTCATGATCATGGAAAGCCCTGTCTCCATGAGCATCGCTTCCGCCGTCGTTCCGTGGAAGCGGAGGATCACCTCGCCGGGAAAAGCCACCGTCCCTTCCGGCATGCAGTAAATATCCCCGGTGAACCGGAAGCCTGCCAGATATTCCAGGAACCCTTCATCGAAAATGCCGAGACTCCGCAGATACGCCACGTCGCTTCCGCTGTAGCGGAAATGTTCTGTGAAATCCGCCAGATGCGCCGTGCCCGCCACCACCGTGTAGCCGCCGCCGAAAGGATTCACCCGGTAGAACCGGTCAAACACCACCTTCCGGTCGTGACGGCCCATGCGGAAAAGCGCGTTCGCCATCGTCAGCTGGTACAGATCCGTTACCAGACCCTCATATGCCATAAAAGCCTCCCTTCCCCGCCGCCGAGCGGCGGATGACGCCTGTTTTTCTGTAATTACAACGATTATACCACTCCCCGCAGGCAAAAGAAAAAAGAGAAACCTTCCGGTTTCCCTTCCTTACGGGAGCGTCCATTCCTCTGTCTCTCCCATGATATGATGCCGCACCGCGCGGCCCCATTCCAGACGGAAAGGCGCGCACCGCGCAGCGGACGCCGCCGGGGCCAGCCCTTCCCGCGCCGCCTCCGACAGGGCCGCCGCCGCCTCCGGGCGGCTGTCCTCCGTGAGCCGGCCGGAAATGGAGAGCCAGCTCTTATCGGGATGCACCGCGGCGATCTCCGCCCGCGGATCGGCGGCAAGCGCCGCGTACACCGGCGAATCCTTGCCGATCCACACATACAGATGTCCCTCAAACTCCGCCGCCGTCGAAAAAGGCGCCGCATGCGGCCCGGCAGCCGCCACAAAAAACACGCCGCACTCCCGCAGATACTCCACCGCATCGACCATACCGTTTCCCTCCTTTCCCTTATTATACAACGATGAGAAAAGCCGGGGCCAAGCAGGGAAAACACACGCAAAAAAGCCCATGCTTCCGCATGAGCCTTTTCGCCGGTCACTTCTTTCCGCCGAGGAGCTTCCGCACCAGATCATCTGCCCAGCGGGCGAGGTACGGCGCGGCGAGTTCCCACATGGCCAGTTTCATATCCTTCCACATAAGCACCTCCTTCCTGACAGGACCGGCTCCCTTTCCCTTTGAAGCCGGTCTTGTCCGCGTCACACACCTGCCGTCAGGCTGTAGGTCTCCACGAAGCGCACCTCTTTGAGGTCATCCTTCGTGAGAGAGCCGATGGCTACGCCCGCCGCGAAGAGCGCGTCGTCAGACGCCTCCTGATCGATGCGGCTGTACGTGAAGGTCTTCGCCTTCGTGCTTTCCCCGTCGGTGACATTCATCACCACCTGGAGCTTCCCGTCGATCTTTGTTCTCTCTGCCATAGTTTCACCTCCTTTCATGACAATCCGCCGCCCTTACAGGATGACCTCTTCCGTGGTCGTGATGTAAGAAGCGCCTTTCAGGGCAGACGCCTTCGCGCCGTCCCCATTGGCCAGCACGGGGATCATATCCGCCGCCGCGGTCTGCACCGCTTCCGCGTCAAGGCCGTCCTTCGGCGTGGAAATGGTCATATCCATCGTGCCGCCGCCGTCCAGCAGAAATGTGAGCTGCATTTTCTTCGCCATGGTATCACCTCCTTTCACGGCAAATAAAAACCGGAACCGCCAGCTATCTGACAGTTCCGGTCTCCGCCTCGGTCTCCCGGGCAGGACTCGGCTCCTTGCCTCGTCCGTTTCTCATGTTACGGACATTCACAAAAGGGATGTAGAAATACTTGCCCCGCTGCTTCATCATCATTCCCGGGCCGTCCGGCGTAAACACCAGATCAAAGACCCGTACATCCCGCGGTTCCGGGAGTTCGGTCACGCATTCCGGTGTCTCCCCTGCCATGCGCGCCCGGGTGAAGAGCGGTATCCTCACGCCTTTCAATCTCTTTCAGCCTCCTTTCTTCTCTTTTTCTCAAGAACATTTGTTCTTGATGTTTGTAGTATAGCCCTCTCCCGCTTCCCTGTCAACAGAAAAACAGAATATTTGTTCTGTCTTTATGGGCATATTTTGGTTTTGATTATACCCGCAAGCAGAGTGAACAGGGCGGCGGCAAAGCGGAAGAGACGGGCTTCCCTCCGCCCTCTTTCATGATCTGCCGGAGACCTTCCCGATACGCAATCCCGCCGCCGGCGTCCGGATCGGTCTCCGCCCCGCCGGAAGGGCAGAGCGCAGCGCGCAAAAAAAGAAGCAGCACATGTGTCTGCTTCTTTCTTTTTCATTTCTATTTTCGAAGCGCCGCGAAGTAGTCTTCCAGGAGCGCGGGAAGTTTCTGATTGGCCGCGAGCCCCGGCGCGAGGGAGATGAAGCGAAGACTGTAATCTTCATCGGAGAGGGGCGGGGTCTCTCTGGGAAAGACGGCCCACACTTCTTTCACGGGGCGGCTGTTCCGCAGGGAGTCGTGTTCATTCATGTCCCGGTAGTAGCGGGTATTCATGTCGCGGTAGGCGTTGAACTGGACGCGGATGTCCGTACTGGTGCCGTCAGTCCAGAGGCGGTAAATGTCCCGGTATTTGAAGTCCGCCACGAGAGAGCCGTAATAGAGGTTTTTCCAGTAGTAGTCGATGCGCATGTCCGGACGGCGGTGGGCCTGATTGGAATAGAGGGGACAATTGTCCCTGTCCGTGCCCGCGGCGGTGCCGGGGACGGCGGCGTCATAGACGAGATGGAGCTCTTCTTCGCCCCGCTTCATGCGGATGACCGCGCCGGACTCAAGGCTCTCCAGAATGTATTCGCCGCCTTCTTCCGTCACGGCGGGACCGCTCTCCATGGCCCAGCCTCCCGCGGCGAGGGCTTTGATGAAAGTGAGGACGCTCCAGAGTTCATAGAGCTTATCTGTCCGTTTCCACTGGAAGCGGTAGTACGAGGAGACGGCAAGACTGTCTTCCGGACGGGACAGGCTCCGGTGAAGGCGGCAGAGCACAGCATAGCGGGCGTCCCGGAGGGCGGTGGCGTCCGGCGCGGCGGCGGGGCTCTCCCCGGCTTCGAGGAACCACGGCGCTTCTCCGGCCCGGCGGATGGCGTTCCGCAGCTGCTGGGCCCGCGCGCGGTATCCGGCGAAGCGGACCAGCGCCTCTTCCCGCATTTTGTACTGGTAGTCTTTCTTGTAGCGCCGGAATTCTTCCTGCTCGCTGCCCACGCGGGCGGCGTTTTCATCGATGCTCTCCATGAAGGCGCGGAGACTCCTGTCAAGCGCGAGGAGAACAGATTTGGCGAAGCGGTTTTCCGGGACGTCCCTCGTGATCTCCGTGCGGGTGACGCGCACATAGGGAAGGCCCGTGTGGATGCGTTCTTTTCCGGGGCGGAAATGGGCTTCCTCTTTCCGTCCCATGTCGGCGGGAACGCGGCGGGAACGGATGGCGATGCGGCTGTTCGCCGTGCGCGCGAGCTCGCCCATGACGTTCATGACCCGGTCAAAAAGGTCATTGACGATGTAGAAGCGCAGGAGCATGGCGCTGCCCACGCCGAGGGCGCTGTCGAGAGAGGCGCTGATGCGCATGGTGCGCTTCATGAAATCAAAGGAGAGGCGGCGGATCTCGCTCATGAGTTCGTCCCGCATGTCCTGCCACTGCTGTTTCTGCATGTACCGCGGAAGGATCTCCATGAGGCCGTACCAGGTCCTGCCCCGTCCGGTGACGGTGACGATGTAGTAGCCCGGAACGAGGGGGAAGTTTTTCGCTTCAAAAAGAGTGACCGCCCCGCCCTGCGGCGGGATGACGACGGCGTCCCCGTCCCGCTCCGCGCCGGGCACATGGACCACGTCGAGGCCGTCCATGGTGAACCGGTAGTCCGGCGGCGCGCGGAAAAGGAGGCTGATATCCTGATTTTCCATGATGCCGAGAGGTTCGCCGTCTTCTCCCGCCAGGGCCGGGTCTTCAGTGAAATGCGCGAGCGGCCGGTCTCCTTCTCTGGTGCGGAAGCGCACTTCAAAAGGGAGGCGCTCAGATGGTGTAATCATAAAGTTTCAGCTCCCGCGCTTTCCGGAGGAGGACTTTCCGGGATTCCGTGAAGGGCGAGAGGCGGCTCCACCGGGACAGGACAGCCGCCGCTTCGCCTTCGAGGCCTTTTTCGCCCGCCGAGAGAAGCGACCGGAGCTGCTCGCCGGAGCCGCGGAGCTTCGTGAGGATGCGCTGCACCGTCTGGCAGTCGATGCCGTCCTCTCTGGTGAAGCCCGCTCCCTCGGGGATATTCAGGAGATAGCGCCCCATCTGGCGGGCCACACGGTAGCCGATGCCGCTCTGGAGGCCGCTTTCCCGGAGCGCGTCGTTGAGAGCGTCGAGGAAATCCAGCTCGTCTTCGGTGAGAGCGACGGTGTCGGAGGTCTTCCGATAGGAATCGTATTCCGCGGCGGAAATCTCCGGGAAGGTCTCCGGCTCGGTCTTCGCGAGGCGCATAAGGTCGCGGAATTTCCCCTGATGGAGGGCGATGACGTTCGCCCGGTCGAGGATCTTGTCGGAGAAATGGTACGTCGATTCGTCCACATTGACAGTGCCTGTAAAGAGGATGTTCCGGCCCACGCGGATCTCCGCGGGATAAGAGGCGCTGTTGTAGATGCGCGGCGCCAGCGCCGGATTGTAGAGACGGATGACCGGATCGTCTTCTTTCTCAAGAGCCGAGAGGAACTGGGCGAAGTAGTGTTCCGCCCGGGCGAGATTCATTTCGTCGAAGCAGACGATGTACATTTTTTCCGGGTGTTTCTCCGCTTCGATGAGGAGCTCCGCCAGTCCCGTATCGGCGGGGCGGTAGATCATGTTCTTCATGTCCAGGTAACCCAGAAGGTCGCTGTCGTCCATCCAGGAGGGGCGCACGGGGATCATGACGGACTGCGCCGCCGGGAGGCCCATGGCGTCGGCGTAAAGACGGACGAGGCCGGATTTCCCGGTGCCGCTCATGCCGGCGAGGATGACGAGGCGGGAGACTTTCAGGGACACGTGGAAATTGATGAGGTCTTTCTTATCGTACAGAAGGCCTCTCGTTTCCGCGGCGCGGACGAGGCGGGCGAGGAATTCCTTTTCACCCGTCTTTTTTTCTTCCGCTCCTTCCGCGGGCGCGGGTTCCGGCGCGGGCGCCGTGCCTGCGGCCGCTTTCGGCGCCTCTTCCTGGCGCTGTTTTTCTGCGGACGATCTCATTTCCGCCGGACGGACCGCGTCTTCATGGCTGCGGATCTTCTCGCCGGGAAGGATGACGGGGCGGCTCTTTTCCGCGGGTCGCGCCGCGCGGGCGGTCTTCGCGAAGGCGGCAAGGAGGTCGCCGCCCGCCGGAATGGGCTGGAGCCCCGCTTTCAGATCCGGCACGAGGGCAGCCGGCATGAAGCAGAGCGGCGCCGTGCGGCATAAGACGATGCGGGAGCGGATCTCCGGCGCGGAGAGATCGGTCAGCGCGCAGCCAAGATCACGCCGGTCTTCCGTACCGAAGTAGGCTCCGCCTTCGCTGATGACGACACGGCCGAAGGTGTCTTCTTCCCGCGGCGCGAAGAGCGCGTACATCTTCTTCCGCCCGTTTTCCAGCTGCCGGAAGGAGGCCAGAATGAACGGCGGAAGCTGATTCCTGTCCCAGAAGCGGCGGGACAGGCCCGGCAGGGGCTTGCCTTCGCTGAGCTGAGCGCAGAATTTATTGATATCCCCGCCCCACGCCGGGTCTTCATCGACGGCAAATACGGGGATGGGCGTAAAGAAAGCGTCTCCTTCCATGGAGAGCGGCTCCGCTTCTTTCTGCACGTCATCGAGGACGAAGTATTTATTATTCCGCAGCGCCGGAGTGAAGAGGACGAGGCTGCCGCTCCACTCCGCTTCAAGGGCCTGCCACGCTTCTTTCTCCGAGGGGAAGGACGCGCAGTCGTAGCCGATGCGGCTCATAAATCCGGTAAATCCCATGCGCCGCGCGTCGTCATAGCCCCTGGGCAGCGGCGAAAGGGGCTCCACGAAAAAGCGGTAATCCTGCCCGCCGACGGAGGGCGTGGCCGATTTCAGCCCGGTGCGGATGCGCCCGATCACTTTTCCGTCTTCCTGACGGAAAGAAGAATACGAATTGTACGAATTGTTCATATAAAATCCCATTTTAAATTTCCTCTTTTCCGCATCATTGCTGATGCTTTTAAATCCGGCCTTTCATGAAGGATGACCCTTCCCGATCACGGCCAATGATCTTTCAAATGATGTTAAATTGAATTTTCCCGAAGGCTCTGCCTTCTTTAAAAACCGCCTGCCCTCCTTTCCCGCGTCTTTTTATTGTAGCACAGGAAAATGCCGCAAAAAATACCGGCCCCCAACAGGAGCCGGCCGGAATCAGTCGTCGTCTTCAATGATCAGACGGATCTTCTTCCCTTTTTTCTTATCTTTTTTGTCTTTCTTCTTTTTCGCTTTCTCTTTATCTTTCTTTTTCTTCTCTTTCTCCTTGTCTTTTTTCTTTTTTTCTTTCTCTTTCTTATCTTTCTTTTCCTTCTTCTCTTTTTCTTTGCGTTCTTTCTTTTCTTTATCTTTCACCGCGGCGGAGCGGAGCGCTTCTTTCCGGCGTTTTTCATCTTTCATGAAATAGTCGTCGTCATCGTTTTCCTCCGGCTCTTCGCTTTCTTCCTCTGCCTCTTCGGCGTCTTCTTCATCCTCCGGTTCTTCCTCATCGGCAGCGTCTTCCGATTCTTCGCCGTCGGCCTCTTCTTCGCCTTCCGGCGCTTCTCCGTCAGCCGCTTCTTCCGTTTCTCCGCCGCTCACTTCTCCGTCTTCCGGTATTTCCTCATCGGCGGCGTTTTCCGATTCTCCGCCGACGGTCTCTTCTTCGCCTTCCGGCGCTTCTTCCTCAGCAGCTTCCGCCGCTTCTTCGGCAGCCCCCGGCGCTTCCGTCATTTCTTCTTCCTCTGCGGCCGCTTCCGCTTCTTCCGGCTGTTCCGCCGCTTTCGGCGCGCCGCCCATATCGATGGCGATATCCATGATCTCCTTCGGCTGCCCCTCGTCATCGGGCGTGCCGATGATGTGGCTCGTATATTCCAGACGGGAGAGCTCATCCATGCCCGCGGCGGGGTCTTCCGCTTCCCGGTCTTTCAGAAAAGCGTCGATCGTTTCCTCCATCATGACGGCGAGAGAGAAAATGCGGCGCAGGCGGAGCTCTTCTTCCGCCAGCTCCTCGCCGAAAGCACCCCCTTCCAGGCGGCGGGAGAGATACTGCTCATCCTCCAGCAGCTGGCGGTGGATCTCCAGCAGCGCGTCTTCCAGGGAATTCTTCCATTCCTTATTCTCTTTCATCATTTCTCCTTCCCGGCAGGAGCCTCCTGCCTTTCTGTCACAAGGACTTTATCGATCTTCCGATTGTCGCAGTCGACGATCTCGAAGACAAAACGGTCATATTCGACGGTCTCCGTCTCTTTCGGGATGTATCCCAGCAGGTAAACGATGAATCCCGCCAGTGTCTTATAATAATCTCCCGCTTCGCCGGGCAGTTCTTCTTCAATGTGGAAATGTTCCCGGAAGTCGTCGATGCTGCACAGCCCTTCCACCAGCCAGGAATTGTCCGTCCGGCGGATGAAGCGGTTCTTCTCTTCCATGATGTCTTCCGCGTCGCCCGGCATGGTGCCGACGATCTTTTCCAGCACGTCGTGGAGCGTGATGAGCCCGGAGAGCGCGCCGTATTCGTCGATGACCACCGCTTCGTGGACGCCTTTGTCGTGGAAATGCTGGAGCACCTTCACGAGGGTGAGCGTCTCCGGAATGAAGACGGGCTGCCGCTTCACCGCCTGAATGGCGTCTCTCACGTCCCGCCCCGGGCCGCCTTTGTGGCAGTCCATGAGCACGTCCGACAGATCGACGATGCCCAGGAATTCATCAAGAGAGCCTTTCCCCACAGGCAGGCGGAAATGGCTGCTCTCTTCGATGGCTTTCCAGATCTCTTCCGGCGGATCTTCGATATCGATCCACGTGAGCTGCGTCCGGGCGGTCATGCAGTCCGCCGCGGTGAGGTCGTCCAGCTGGAAGACCCGGTCGACGAGGATCGGCTCGGCCTTGTCAAAGGTGCCCATGCGCGCGCCCTGGCGGAGGAGGACCCGGATCTCGTCTTCCGACACGGGCTGTTCTTTGTTCATATCGATGCCGATGAGGCGGATGACGATCTTCGTGGACCACACGCTGAATACGACGAGGGGCCGGCACAGCGCGGAGAACATGAGCATGGGCTTGGCGATGGCGCAGGACGCTTTCTCCGGCAGCGCGATGGCCAGCCATTTCGGCGCGAGCTCGCCCAGGATGAGGGTGGCGTAGGTCACGATGGAAATGACGATGGCCATGGCCAGCCCCTGCGCGTACGGCGCGATCGCCGGGAACTGCGAGAGCTCCGCTGCGAGAGGCACCGCCAGCGACGCGCCGGAATACATGCCCGTCAGAATGCCGATGGCGGTGATGCCGATCTGGATGGTGGAGAAGAGATTTTCCGGATTGTCCGCGATCTTCAGCGCGTACTCCGCGTTTTTATTTCCCTTCTTGATCATCTCCCGGAGCTTTGTCTTCCGGGAGCCCACCACGGCGATCTCCGTCATGGAGCAGATCCCGTTGAAAATGATCAGGACAAAAATAATCAGTATCTCCGTCCATATCTGCCCGCCATCGTCCATATACCCGACATCCTTTCCTTTTTGAATGAAGCCGCCCCTTCTCCGGGGCGTCCCGTTTTTTTCATTATAACATGAAAGGCCCCGTTTCCTGTAAAAGTCATGTCAAGACAAAAATTCCCCGCCCTGTCTGTACAGATCGGGCGGCGCGCTTATAATAGGGGAGAAACCTTGATTCGGGAGGAATGCCCATGTTTTCCTATTTCTTCGAAGAGCCGCTGAAATGCCTCCTCTTCGCCGTCATCATCTTCGCCGCCAATGTGATCCAGACCATCACGGGATTTGCCGGCGTCATGCTCGCGCTGCCGCCGTCGCTCCTTCTTCTCGGCCCGGACATGGCAAAGGCCGCGGTGAATCTCCTCACCTGGTCCACCAGCGTATACCTGGCGTGGAAAAACCGCCGGTACATCGAGCGGCGGGAATTTTTCCGCATCATTTTCTTCATGGCCATCGGCGCGGCGGCGGGCATCGTCCTCTATGATTCCGTCAATCCGGCGCTGCTCATCCCCTGCTACGGCGCGGTGATCATCGCGGTAGCCCTGAAAAATATCCTTCTGAAGCCCTCGGACGCGCCCCTTCCCCGTTGGGCTCCTGTGCCCATCCTCCTCGGCGCCGGCGTCATCCACGGCCTCTTCGTCTCCGGCGGCGCTCTCCTCGTGATCTATCTGGCGGCCGCCTTCCGGGACAAGCACCAGTTCCGGGCGAACGCCTCCGCCGTCTGGGCGCTGCTCAATATTTTCCTCATGGTCTCGGACTATGAGAAAGGCCTCTGGAACGGAGAGCTCCTGACGCTCACCGCCGTCGCCGCCGTCCCGCTCATCCTGGCGGTGTGGCTGGGAAACCGCATCCACAGCCGCATCGATCAGACACTGTTCAATCGTCTCACTTACGGCCTGCTCCTGCTCGCAGGCGCCATGATCCTCCTGTGACCCATGTTTTCCTATCTCTCTTCTTATCCCCTCACGTGCGCGCTCTTTGCGGCAGTCATCTTCGCGGCAAACGTTCTTCAGGTGCTCACGGGATTCGCCGGAGTCATGCTCTCGCTCCCGGCGGGCATCCTTCTCGTCGGGCCGGACATGGCGAAAGCCTCCATCAATGTGCTCAGCTGGATCGTCAACGCCGCCGTGGCATGGCAGAACCGGCAGTACCTCGACCGGCGGGAGCTCATGCGCATCATTTTCTTCATGGCTTTCGGCACCGCCGCGGGCATCGCCCTCTACGGCGCGGCGGACCCGGCGCTGCTCATCCCCTGCTACGGCGCGCTCATCATCGCGGTGGCCCTGAAAAATCTTCTCCTCTCTCCGCCGTCCGGAGCTTTCCCGAAATGGGCGGCCCTGCCCGTCCTCTTCGGCGCCGGCGTCATCCACGGCCTCTTCGTCTCCGGCGGCACGCTCCTCGTCATCTACCTGGCGGCGGTCTTCCGGGACAAACACCGCTTCCGGGCGAACGCCTCCGCCGTCTGGGTGGCGCTCAATCTCTTCCTCATGGTCTCCGACTATGAAAAGGGACTCTACAACGGCGAATTTCTCACGCTCACCGTCCTGTCCCTCCCGGCGCTCGCCGCCGCGCTCCTCGCGGGCAACGCCATTCACGACCGGATCGATCAGAAACTCTTCGACCGGCTCACCTACGGCCTGCTGGTGATCGCCGGAACGATGATCCTCCTCTGAAAAAGAGCAAATAAAAAGAGCTGTCCTCCGCAGCTCTCTTTTTATTGTCTTTATTTCTTCCTCATGGCTTCCGCGAAAGCCCGCCACCGCTCCGGGACGGGATCACCATAGAGTTTCTCCATGGCGGCGCGCGTCACGAGCCACGTCCGCCCCGCCCGGCGGCGTTCGCCCTCTCCCAGACGGGCCGCGCGGTGGCCCGCTCCCGCGGCGGCGCTCCGCACTTCGTCTCCGCTCCGATTCCACAGGTACCCCGCTTCCGGCGCGGCAAAGACGAGAAGGAGCGGCAGGATATCCTCCGCCCGTTCTTCCCCCGCGAAAAGACGGGCCGCGGCGCTCTCCGTCATGAGCCATCCGGCGGGCGTTTTCTTCGTTTCCCTGCCGGCCGCTCCCGATTCGCAGGCTTTCTTCACCGCCGCCGCGGTCACGGAAAAGCGCTCCGCCGCTTCCTTTTCCGTGAGCACCCGCTCAAGAATGCCCGGAAAACGGAGCTCCTCCGCCCCTTCCGGCACACACCACCGATCAGCAGGAAAAAGGAGCAGTCCCGCCGAAGAAGAACAGGCCGCCGCCCCCGCGGGCATACGCCGCCAGTCCCGGAAATTCCGAAGAGCGCCCTTCGTCCGGGCCTCATCCAGCGCGGTGCGCACATCCGCCGCCTCCCCGAAAGGCTCCGCGTCCCCCGCCGCCGGGACGCTTCCCGTCAGGCAGAGCACCGGCCCCGACGACACCGCCGCGCCTTTTGCGGGCCGCTCGCCGAGGAGCCACGCCTCATAGATATCCGCCGCCTCCTCCGGAGATACGACGTCCCTGAGCAGCCGAGTCATAAAATTCCCTCCTTCTTTCCGTTTCTCCCATTATCTCACAGCCCCGCGGAAAAGGGTGCGAAAAAAGAGCAGGCTTCCCTGCTCCTTTTTTATGCCGCGGCCCGCGTCCGCAGCCTGTGCCAGATCCAGAAAGTGGCGGCCAGAAGGATCAGTCCGCCCAGGAAAAACGCCGACCCAAGGCCGAAAATATCCGCGCAGACGCCCCCCAGCAGCGGGCCGATGAAATTGCCCACGTTCATCGATGTGGCAAGCAGGCCGAAAGCGCTGCCCCGCATCGTCCCGTCGGTGCACTCATTCACCCCCGCGGTGAGAGCGATGGTGCCGCCCACCACGAAAATTCCGAAGAGCAGCTGCCCCAGCGCGAAGAGCCAGATATTCGGCGCGGCCCACTGCATGAAAAACGTGACGGCGCTCCCGGCAAACGCCCAGAAAACGCCCTGATCCACGCCGCGGCGGGTGCAGAGCTTGCCCCAGAACGGCGCGGCAATGACGCCTGAGATCCCCACGATGCCCACGATGATGCCCGAGATCAGATCGGCGTCAGCCATATCGCCGGTGAGCTCCGCCACATAGAGCGAAAAGATCGGATTGATGAGGATCGTCGCCGCCTGATTCACCACCATGAGCGACATGATGCGCACGAAGAGTTTATTTTTCGAGAGGATATGGAACGACTCGGCGATGCCCACCCGTTTCGTTTCCTGCTTCTTCGGCGGCTCCTTGATAAAAAAGAGAATGAGCAGAAAGCTCAGCACATAGCCGGCGCCGCCTACAAGGAAGGACGTGCGCATGCCGAAGAAATGCGCAAACGTCCCGCCAAGAAAAGGCCCGAGCACGCTCCCGGCGCTGCGCCCCGCCATGAGGACGCTGATCGCTTCCGCGGCGTGATTCCCGGCCAGCGAAGAAAGAAGCGACTGGCAGATGGGAAAATACCCGAAAGAAAATCCCTGAAACATGCGCACGCCGATGAACTGAAGCGGCGTGGTCACGGCGGCGGCCAGGAAAAATGCCAGCGCCAGACTCGCCGACGCGCGGAGGATCATCTTCTTCTGCCCCATGCGGTCGGAGAGCGCTCCCCAGATAGGCAGCACGATAGCGCCCATGAGGAACGTAGACGACGAAGCGAGCGACGTCCAGAGCTCCACATTCTCCTGCGTCGCCCCCAACTCCAGCAGGTAGAACGACAAAAAAGGAAAGACCATCGTACCGCCCCCGGAGACGCAGATGCCGCCGAGCGCGCAGATCCACACTGTACGCTTCAGACTGGTATGACCCTTCATTTCGGACGCCTTCTTTCCGCTGCCCCGCAGCACAGTCTTTCAGGATTTCCCCTGCTTATGACATGACTTTTTTTGATTATGCTCCCCCTGGGAGCCGCTGTCAATGCCGCCTTTGAGGAAGGCCCCCGCCAGACGCAAGCGCATGCTGTCCTTACAGGAAGCTGTCGGTGCGGACGCAGGCGCATGCTATTCTGCCGGAAGCTGTCGGTGCAGAGTTCATTTGCGGCAAATTTCTTTTCGTCCCTTTCGGCGCGGGCCCACATGCTTCGCTGCCGCGGGTACTTCATTTCCTCTTTCTGCCGGGAGAGCCCCGGCAATGTGCCGCTCCGGCATGTGATGCCATGGTCACTTCATTTCATTTTCCGGGGCGGCCCGGAAAAGAA
>OMFY01000092.1_pt1 | contig 69393 bp, 60 predicted proteins | sample 1645701 | NCBI WGS metagenome assembly OMFY01 (sample SAMEA103958111, study PRJEB25191) | human gut metagenome | biome: human-associated habitat [ENVO:00009003]; feature: intestine environment [ENVO:2100002]; material: feces | place: Germany | collected 2013/2015
TGCTGACCAACATGCTGCCCATCCAGTTGTATCACCATCGTCACCATCGACAGCACCTGTGTTTGCTAACATATCCATTAAGATTGTTACAATTGTCGTAACAAAGAATACTGCAACGGCTGCAATAGCACGTTTGATTAAACGACCAGTAGCACCTTTAATTTCTTTATCATCACTTGATAAAACTGCTTTACCTAAATCGATAGAGCCCATAATAATCAAGATAATTGGGATACCAATTTGGATAATTGGGAAAATACCTTGTCTAATAAATTTAACAATTGGTAAAATTCCACCGCAAGCATCTGTTGCTAGTACTTGGAATAAACTCAAATCCATATAATAACCTCCTATGTATAACACTATTATACTTGATTCGTTATTTTATTGTCAATAAATTTTATTTAAAGAAAGAGAACATGCCTCCGGACTTACCGCTTGAGCCACTACCTACTTTCAATACACCGATTGTACCTAGAAAATCATCTAGTACATTGTTGTTGATTCGATCGTTTAAAGGAGGCAAAGAATAAAAAATCTTTGCTTTTGCCTCATATTCCAAATCGGCAACATCAGAAGATGATAAAAGACTACGATTTAAAACAATCTTTTTTGCTTTCATTTTTTGGAATACATTACGGTCTCTTCGTAGTAATTTATTTAATTTTATGGTAGATGGTTCTAATAAATAGAAAACGTCACCACAAGATTCCTCGCTATTCGTATCATTAATGTCTAAAAGAATAACTTTTACATCCTTATGCTTTAGAAGTTCAGCTGGCAATTGTTCAACGGAAAGGGATAACATCGATTTATCGTTAAAGTACATAAAATCACGTTTGTTCAGTTCGATTGCAATTACTGGCACGCCATGATGCTCCAACTGCTTCTTAATCATATAGATTAAAGAAGTAGCACCGGCATGGTCTGTTAAATTCTTGAATCCAAGAACAGTTGCAGTTTGATTAACATCCCCTTGAACCGTAACATTGACTACTGTACCAGTACCGCCATCTCCACCTTCACCAGCAGATAGTTGTCCTAATTGTTGAATATGGGCAACATCTCGATATGTATTTGGATGCTCAAATAAATATTTTAAACCTTCTAAATTAGTTGTAAAGTTATATATTCCCATTGAAATCAATTGGGACAAAAAGGCATTGGATGTACATTCTGGATCACTAGCAGGTAAAAGAATAATAATTTTTTCTACATCTAATGCCATGGATAATTTTTGAATATTTTGTAAATTTTTGTAATCTCTTACTGCTGTCAAATCCAAAATCATCTTACCAAAATAAAAGTTTTGGAACATACTGACTAGTTCATCAGCATCAAATTCACCATCTAAAGATTTTATAATGTCAATATCTAAGCCAGCAATGATTTCTTTTTGTTGATTCGCTATAATTACGTTCATTTTGTTCCTCTCCTTTTATTTTTTTATTTTATAATTCTGTAAATATGTTCGTTAACCCAGACGAATAAATCGTATTTGTTTCACCCTGAATTCTAAATAAATTTGGAATTCCTTTAAACAAGTTGTTGATTACTGGGATATTGATGTTGATATATGTATAAACAGTATAATAAATACCGCTGTACGATTGGCTGGCATTTGAATTCCCAGCAATATCCTTTTTATGTGGAATAATGCAAATGCCAAATTGTTGCCCCTTTTTAGGGTATGGACACCCATCATCGTTTTGAGGATAATCTGCACCATTATATCCAATTTCGTTGATATAACTTACAATTTGACAAATCGCACCTTGGGGATTGTCGACTGTACATCCACCAACATCTTCGTTATTCGGATATCCTTCGTTGTTTTCGATAATGTTAATTACTTGATTTTTCATCTTAAATGCTCTCGTATAACTTACCGAAAAAGCAAGATATGCATTAATCAAAAGCATAAAGATAACAATAATTTGAATTGTCATAGCGCCGCCAATCGCTTCTCTCATATTTCAACACCTACTTTATTTTAATCATTTACGATGTTGTAATCATCATCGTTACTAATTGCGCCCCATTGGTCATTGATTGTGTTTTGAATATTTGGCCACATAATCCAGAAAAATGCAATGATAGCACCAATTGCAATGATAGTTACAACTGTCATATTTAATTCACCTGTCGCTTCCTTCATCCTTAACTACTCTCCTTTCTATTATTAGTTATACCATAATTTTCTTTTTGAAACAATATTATTTACATTTTACTAGACAATTTACATCATAAACATCATAGAAACTAAGATTAAAACCATGACGCCACCACCAGTAGCAACTAACATGTACATGGTCTGTCCTTCCATGTGATTTAATCTTTCTTTATACTTTGTTTCACGGGCTTTGTTTTGTAAGTTTGAAACCGTTCTAGAAAACATCAATAGTCGTTCTTGTTTCTTCTCTTGAGAACCGATTCCAAGACGATATAACAAACGCATCATACGCATGGAATCTCTTACAGGATAGGTATTAGCAAATTCCATATACGGATCGATACTAGAGTCACCAGCATCGATTCTGGAAATCAAAGTACGAAGACCCGGTTTGAAAATATCCGGTGCATCTTCAATCGATTTACCAAGCGCTACTGGTACCGTATAATGTTGTACTAAAATTTCCAAACCTTTTAAATAGTATGGCAGCATAACATCGATATCATGTAAATGTTGCTTATAAAAGCTACGCAAGCTATTATATGGCATTTTAAAAACTACGAACCCTACAACAATTGATAAAATAATGTTAATTAAATTTAAATCTGTTAAGAAAATAAATAAGAAAATTACAATCGTCACAAATCCATAAGTGATTCGTTTGTTGAATAATGTATTAACATCTACACTTTCACCATATTTTGCATAGACCAAGAATTCATAATCGTCTTCTTTTAACATTTGGAAATATTTCTCGTTGTCACGAATGAATTTTTGCCCATCGATTGTTTGATTATATAACAAGACAAACAATAAAATTGCACCAATGATTATTATTTCCATTATTCAGCACCTACATTCTCGTTATAGTATTTTTCACCTTTAATTAGGAAGTAAGAATTAACAATTAAGATTCCGTGTAATAATAGTTGCATGTACCATAAATCTAGAATCTTAATATACGTCTCATTTCCTAAAAGGTATTGTACTAACATTACCATTAAATATAGCATCATACCATATTTTAAGAACGATTTGTGGAATGTTGCACGTTCGATTCGGTCACGATAAACGCTTTCAACAAGGTTATCGATATCCATTTGCATGTTATCTAGTGATTCACCAGTATCCCTGGCACCTTCTTTGGTGATTTGTAAGAACAATTGATGCATGTTTTTTACAATATAATAATGATATAAGTTATCCATGTATTTTAATGATTCATCGATAGATCCATTTTCGTATGCTAAATCAATCATGTGTTGAACATCTGTCAAAACAGGATCTTCTAGTACACCACTGTTTACAACACCTTCCAAACTTTTAACGAAACTTTGGGTCGTTGCAAATTCCATAATCGTGTTGGTCGTATAAACTTGAACTTGTTCAAAGATAAATTCACTGTATACTCTTTTGCATCTTAAGAATGCTAAGTATGGAATAAACGATACGGCAACGACAATGTAGATAATGGATACAATGATGTTGTAAAAGTACATATAAGAAATAACACCGGCAAATATCGCAAACATAGCAACTTGGGTTGCATATTGTCGCGGTGTATATTCTTGTCCCAATTGTTTCGTTTTCTCTCTTACCACTTTAAATGAATAAGGAGCAAACTTATCATATACAACACTTACTTGATCGACAATGTACTTATAGACGTTATTACCACGATAACTACGGTATAACATAATAAACAATGCAATGACCAGTAATATAATTAATTCCATAATATCAACTCCTTATTAGAATAAATCGCTAACTGTTGGATTCGCTGGTGCAACCGGCGGTGGTGTCACTACAGGAGCAGGCGTTGGTGCGACATATGTTAGATTTGGATTATTTACAACAGGCTGCGATGCGGGTTGTGCTGGTACAGATACAGAAGGTGTTCCTATACCACTTGTTGCTACCATCGTAGCAGGTGTTACCAAATTACTTGGTTGTGTTGAAGTCGGTTGAGTTGGAACAGAAGATGGTGTATTCAACGTCTCTACTCGATTTGGATCATACATCATCGGACCATCCGTTTTCATAGCAGGTGCATTCTCTGGGGTTACCATTGTAAGTTCAGTTCCCTCTTCTGCTTTTTTAGATTCTTTCATTGCTTCATCGACAGTGGATTCACCAGCATTGATATCTGTATCCAGACTGACATTTTGTCCCATCAAATACTCCTTAAGGTGATTACTTGGTGCTTTTCTGATGATTTTATCACCCATTTTTTGATAAATTGTATTGGTGACACATTTGTTATCATCATCTACATAAAACTCTGTTACTTCGTCGATTTCACGATGGAACTTTTTATACTTTTGACTATAATATGCTTTAATATGGACACCTAATTGAATGTAACGATAAATCGTATTTAAAAATTGGTCAACATCTACATCCGTTTCCATCAAACTGTAAAGACGATATGGAATGGCACTTGCTTTATCAGAGTGGATGGTCGATAAGATATTGTGTCCAGATGAAATGGAGTTACGAACTGCGGATACAGCTTCTGCACTACGAACCTCGGCTAGTAGAATCCATTTTGGGTTCTGTCTCATACAAGTTACTAGTACATCGGTATAACTTGCAATGTTGTTTGTTTTCATGGCAACGATATCTCGCGTTGGATAAATCTTATCCAAGTGAAGTTCTAGTGTATCCTCTATCGTAATCAACTTTTCGTTTGCTTTTGTATGACTCGCTAAGTATTTTACAAATTCTGTTTTACCAGAACCAGTTTCACCACATACGATGATGTTACAGTGACCTTCGACACATTTGATTAAAAAATCGTGGACATCTTTGGTAACATAATCTTCTTGTAAAAGGGTGTCTTCTTTCAATCTGATTTTGGCGGGTGTTTTACGAATAACCAAAGCAATGCCGTTCGTTGCAATGGATTCATGGACGAAGTTCATACGTAATTCACTGGATTCAGCATCCAAGAATGGCTTTGCCATATTGAATGTCGTTCCCATTACGTTAGAACATTGGAATGCCAATTTTTCAACGAAAGCATTGTTTATTTTCGGATTTTCTACACGAACAGAACCTTGAGTAAGGGATCTGATCCAGATTTGACCATTATTACTATAAGAAATATCGGTAATATCGTCGTTATCAATGTATTCTTTAAACGGACCGAAATCCATCTGGTCAAAGATATTCTCTTTCATAAATCACATCCCTTTCAATTCTTATTCTTTTTATTGTGTTTGTGCTGGATTTTGAGTATTGTCTGTTGTAGCACTAATATTTCCACCTGACATATCTTCTGTCCAGTAAGTTACACTGTTAATCCAGTCTTTTAATTCTTCGCTAGCAATTCTAACTTCACCTTTTTCCTCTTTCAAAGATTCATCTGTTGGTACGATGAATAGTGAAGCATCGTAACTTCTCAAGTACATTGCTTTACGAAGTAAGATATGGTACTCTTCCGGAACAGCGAATATTACCATTGCTGGTGTTTGTTTATCTTCAAGGTTAGCAAATACGTTATTACCTGCACTATCTAATACGGCAATAACTTTTACGTTTTCAATCAATTTACCAACCATGATTCGGTCTTCTTCGTTAGAAGTTCCTTCTTCTAGACGATTCGTTGCTCTTAAGTAAATATCGATATAATTTTCTGGATATACTGAGTTACCATACGTACTTTGTGTATCTACTGACATATTTACCAATACATATCCTTCTGGAATATCTTGAATAATTGCATCAGCAAGTTGTGATTTTTCTACAACACTTCTTGAATAGAACAAACTTCCAATCGGAATTACTGTATCGTTTGCTACATATTTACCAACAATGTTAGCAACCTCTGTAATTGGGCTACCTTTTAACATTGAAGGTGGAACTTGAATAATTTCAATCATATCCTCGGTAATTCTTGTACCAGGACTAATCGTTTGTGTCGCACATGGAATATCTTGTGGATTAACTGCAGCTTGAACACGCATGTTATAACCAACGTATAGTACGACGATTGCTACTAACACACCAATGATGGTTACCGTATTTTTGTTGGATAAGAATTTTTTTAATCCAATCATTATGTTTCCCATTTTATCATCCCTTCCTAATCATAATTTGTTACTTCGTCCAATGTTCTTGGATCCGTATACTTTGTTTCAATGATAGCATCTACTCTGTTTTCAATATTGAATGATACATCTGCAAAAGTTGCCATTGTGCTAGATCCAACACGAACACTTGCTTTCGGAGGCGTTTCATTGATATCGTAGATTTCGATTTGATAATTTCTATCGTTGTTAACGCTTTGAGCAAAGCGTCTAACAAATCCTTCAACAAATTTTTCTTTGTCCATTCTGATTTGTCCACCAGATGTTTGGAAAAAGCCAAGATCAACGGCGTCAAGCATCGCTGACTCCGTTGTATCTCTTAACAATTGAAAGTCCAATTCGTTTCCAGTTGTATAATTTGAAATAATGTTGATTAAGCCGAAAGTAAGAACCCCTAACATGATAATTCCTGCGGCCATTACACCTTTACTCATTTACATTAACCTCCATTCGTGATTGTATATGAGGCATCGATACAATCTTCACCCTGTTCATTATTACATCCGGCGATTCCTTTATCAACCATCGTCATGTATTCGCTTGAACCACCTTGTGTTGGCAACAAACTACTTGTACATACAGAAACGCCTTTTATTTCATCATACGTACATGTCATATCTTCGAAATCCGTATAACTTCCATGAGTGGCATTGTAAGAACGTAAATTGCGAAGATTTTGTCTCGTCAGTATAATACGGTAATCTAATTCCTCTTCATTTCCATAAATAGTGTCGCCTTTTGATTCAACATCCTCAATTACTTCTGGAGGATTAACAGGATAACGTTGATTCGTCACATCGATTGCAGCTGAAGACCAATTCCAACGTGGTTGTCTTTCACCACCACTTAGCGTCTCATTTGCAGGGAACATATCATACAAGTCAATTGTTCTCCAAATGTAGATTAATCCATTATTATCACATATATCATTTGGTCCGCACGGTTGATTATAACAATTTTCACCAGTACACTCTGGTTCAGGAGTAAATGTCGAATTGTCTGGAATTCCATAGAAACAATCGATCGTCGAATTTTGAATTTGGTTCCAGGTACCTAAAGAATAAGTAACTTTAATGTTGTTTGTAATCGTATGTTCGCGTTGTAAATCGCTTACTGTTGTATAATTGTCCCAAACTAATACGTCATTAATTCCTGGGGATAAGATATGAGTATAATACTTATTTCCACCATTTGTGTATCCTGATTTTTCATCGTTTGTCGTCAATCCATATTTATAATCACCAACGTTGACATTTGATACATACATTTCAGGTAAAATGATTTCGTAAGATTTATTCACTTCATATCCTTGAATTGTAATAGATTGATAATCAGCTCCCTGACCGTGATTTGCATATTGAATCGTTTGAGGAGAGCCGTATGTTGCTGCAGTACCTAATGTTGGATCAGTTCCCGTTTTCTGTTTGTATTCTTCAGCCGTTAAATAGCTTTGTTCGCCTGTTGCCTTGTCTACATAACTGTATTTAATAACCGCTTCATAACCGCTTTCCGGTCCATGAGTTTTACCTGTGTAAGAATCTTTAATTGCAACGTCAATACTATTTTCGTTATCTTTAAATTGCTGCATAGCAGCTTGTAACTTACTATATTCTAGATTAGATTGTGCAATTAATTTTTCATATTCCTGAATTGCATATGCATCGGTATAAGGTGTGTTTGTATTACCAACATACCAAGTACCACCACGATTAAATACTTCAATACAATTTGGCAATGGTGAGCTCGTAAATACTTCGTAACATGCAGTTCCAGAAATATTTCCAGTTGCGTTACAAGTATCTAAGTATGTATATGAGATACCATGTGTAGAAGTACATGTTGTATCTGTACAGTTTCCGCCACCAGAGTGAACGTTTCCGATATCATAACTACAACTTGAAAGTGGTAATCTTGTCTTACCTGGCCATACTTTTCCGATGTTGCTTGAACTACAACCACTGATAGAAGCGGTCTTTTCTGTTGATGTATAATTTTTCGCAAAGAAGTTAAATGATGTGATTAAAGAATCTGTTGCTTGATTTTCATATACGCTGCTATAGCATGAATCGATACAGTTTTGAGTATAAGAACCGCCATCACATTGCATAATGCAAGAATCAAATTCATCGTTTGGTCCTGCTCCCGCTTCACCAGTATGGTTTGCCGGGCCACCCCAACATTCTACTGTGTATTTACATTGGGTTTTGAATTGTGGAGCAATAACTTGATACGGAGTACATTGTCTACTGACGGTAATTGTCGATGGATACGTAAATGCTGCTCCCGCTGCAGATAATGCTTTTGGGGTATCAAATGTTACTGTAACCGTTTCCGTGCATAACGCATCCCAATAAGTTCCGAATTCTCCTTCATAACCAGCAGAACTCAGCTTTGATGCATAAGTATAAGTTTGAACATTTTTTTCTGGATCAAAATCACATTGTGAGGCAATCGTCGTTGTTCCAGTCGTAGCATTTTGTGCCGAAGATGCTACAGATTGTAGCACTGATGTTGCACGATCAACTTTTCTTTCATATTCATCAATCCGAGTATAATCGATATCTGCTGAACTATAGCACTCTGGAACTAAGCTTTTATAAAGGCTAGAAATGACACTATTGTTTTGCGTCAAGGCCCAATTTGTATACGTTTGACACTTTGTACCATTCGTAAAAATGGAAGATGGCACCATTGTCGACACGCCACCAGTTACATGAGCAACTTCAAGTCCATTACAATCACTGTCACCATTATTTAACACAAATTGAATGTAGTATTCACTACCCGGTGTCATATAAAATACTAGTGTCTGGGTACCGTCGCCATTGTCTGTTACTCTTGCACTTCTATATAAGTTAGAAACATAGCCAGCTGAAATCTGAGCGTTAGTTAACGATGTATTTTGAGCTGTGCCGTTTACAGCCACATAACTTGTATTGGCAATTCCTAAATCGTTCACAAATCTGATGTTATCGTTTGCATTGGCTCTCGTACCATTAATTAGTCGTACAGAAACATTTTTAAGTCCTGTTACAGTAACTTGCCATAATTGTGTACTAGCATCAAAATCTTGTGTAATCTTATCTGAAATATCTAATGGTCCCCATTTGTCTGCTTTAATTCCTTCTACATTAGAAGTGGAAATCGGACAAGATTGATATTGATAACTCAAATTCGGTGTAAACTCATAATTCGTAAATTTACTAGAGTCAATATCGATACTCGATTTACAACTCAAACGATTTTGAGTATTATCAACCCTAAATGTCATATCTGTGTTCGTACCATCGTAATGTTTACATTGTAATGTATATCTTCCTGTTTTCTTGTTTAAAACATATTCTTGTAAACATCCTCTAGCAATATCACTCGAATCGATATATGTTGCATATTTTTGAAGTTGTTTTTGATAACGCCAATTCGTCGCTGTAATCGTATAAAGATAACCGCCTACACAAATTTGGTCATTATTGCCAACCTGCGGAGCAGTATTTCTAAGTGCACTTACTTCTTTGGTTAAAAAGAAAGAAAAAATTGTTAATGTTACAAATATAAAACCAAATAAGTAATGCGATGACTTGTCTATTTTACTTTGATTCATTTTAAGTTCCTCCTATCTTATTTGATTATATCATAATTATCTGTAGTTGTAACCTTGCTTTTTGTAATTTTTTCATCGTCACGTACTTTTCTCAAATCGACTCTAAATTGAGTTGGTCCATCGATTCCAAAGTATCTTGTACATGTTACTAGAGAAATAATTTTATCATCTCCATTTACATCAACATCATAGTCGTATAAGCTGTTTTCTTTAGCTTGTTTGATGTAGGTTTCTGTTTCCTCTTTATTTTCTGTATAATACCCAGTATCTCCTTCTTCTGTTACAAAACCGACTGCGTAAATTTTATATAAAACGTTTTCTCCATTTAGCGTCAATTGTACATATTGATTTTCCTTAGCAAAATCGTAATCTGTAAAACTCATCAATTGCTCAAATCTGGTATGTTCCGGATCTGCTATTAAAGGATTAGATGAAACATTTCGCAAGTTGTGACCGTAAACAACCATACGATTTTCTTCGCCTTCTGGTACATAAGTTGTCCATATATAATCGGTTCCGCTCTCATAGATACTGATGCTTTCATATACAAGTGGATAATCGATATCTGTTCCTTGAACGCGAATCCATCCAATTGGATATTGTGTTCCTAATGTAGTTTCATCGACTTGTGTTAAGCGATCTTCCACTTCATAGTATGGTGTGGTATTCGAGTATTCTTGGTATAGTTTTGTTCCTTCCACCGCAAGTAGAATTACAACTGCTATTAAGAAGACTGCCATCACAATGATATTGACTTTATTATTGTTCTTTTTCTCTCTTTTCTTCTTCATATTTACACCTCTCTTATTTTAAATAGTATGGGCTGTTTACAGTACCATTACCGCTGCTGATTACGGCGTCTTTTGATAAATAAATTTTAGCTTTTACACCGTTACTTCGATATTCGTCAAATGATACCACGAAGCCATAACCATTGACTGCATTTACAACTGGAACAACTCCAGAGTACATCGTAATGTAATCTGCCAACCAATATTGAGTGATTTTAAAAAGCGGATCACTATTTGTTCCGGAGAACAAATCCGAACTATTCGGAATACTCACATAAGATGTAATGGTTGTGGTTTCCACCTCATCATAATATGTATCCGATAGTTCTTTAATCGTCCAATCATGACGAATTAAATATTGACTACTAATTTGTAATGCTACTTGTTGATCTAAAACATAACCTAAGTTGTATTGCATTGTTGGATCTAATTTTGGATATTCTAATGTTTCGCCATAAGAAGCATAGATATCGTGATTTTCACTATCTCGGATAATTCCAGCGCTTGTTAATTCAATATTACCATCTTGATCAATACTAGTAATTCGCCATGAGTTGTTGGAATACATTACATATTCACCAATTAGTCTTGTATTCAACGCATCATTTTCTTTGCCATATTCATAGTCATATAATTTATATGGTTCTGTATAGGAACCGATTCCACTTTGTACATATAACTCATCAGTATTTAGATTTACTACTGGTCTTACAGCACCCAGATTATCTTGTTCATAATCCATCGGATTTCCTCTAAATGATGCCCAGACGTTTGTATCTGTTCCCGTATGGTTCGTAAACCAAAATCCAACCATATTGAGTAAGTATGATTCGCCATTGGCATCCAAACTATTTTTATAATCCGTTGCAGATAGCATTCCAACCGGTGCAGGAACACTCAACTCATTACATGTCGGATTATTGATATCTGTTACGGTATCAATACAGAATGTACTATCTTGTTTTACATAGTCTTTATTATGAATCGCATTATAAAAGACATTATTCAACCAACGCTTGACATTAGATTCATCATAAGAAGATGCACCATATATTAGATTCGCCGCACTGTCTTCTAGGACAATTTTAATCGTTCCGTCATCGTTGATACCAACGATTCGCCATAACATTCCAGAAAACTGTAAATAGTTATTGACGTCGAATCCTTTGTACGTATTGGTATCATCAGTATTGGCTTTTACCAAATCCGTTAAATTACTTACGACTGTTACATCTCTCGTTACCTCACTCCTATTTCGCATCTTATCATATGCGACATAAGTGACTTTGTAAGTGCCGATTGCTTGGGTATTTACTTTACTTGTGTCAATTGTAACGGATGAAATATCTAGTTCTCCATCTTTGTTATCGATTACACTCTTGACACCAGGATCTTCGTAAGTGCCATTGAAATATATCAGTACAGGACTTTCTCCTTCTAGTGTGATTTCTGGCCCTTCGTGATCGGTACTAGATTTGTAGAATCCGCATTCCAAATACGTATAATACTTGTAGTCGTCGCCTTCTTTAAATACTCTTACCCAAGAATTATCAAACGAACAAATTCTTTTCGTATTCGGAATAAATAACGTTTCTGATAGCATTCCATTGTCGTATGCATCTTGCAATGTCATCGTCCGATAATCACCATCGTTCTTTGGTAAGTAACCTGGATTTCGGTCATAATATTCTTGGATGGCATTGGTAAACTTTTTTTCATTCCCTTTAAATTCAATCCAAGGTCCAATTACAAAGATGTAAAGAAGTACAAGTACTAGTATGGCTGCTAGAATAATACTAGCAATGATAATTTGACGTTTGTATTTTTCTATCAAATCTCTAAGTCGTACTTTCATCTGTCTCACTTTCCTTTCCTTCACTCTTTAGTACATAGTGATATAGTTTATCTCTTACTACGAATTGGAATTCAATTTCGGTTGCATTCTCCAGTTCTGCAGGTACTACTAAATATAAGAAGTTACCACGATAGTTTCTAGTTACAGCTGATTTTATAGTTGTCGTCTTCGTCGTATCTCCTACTTTATAGACTAGTTTTCCTTGCCGGGCGATAAAGTTACTAAATAATAATCCTGTACTGTAGTTCGATGTGTATGGAATATACATGATTTTGTTACTTCCAGCAAATGACGATGCTAATAATTCACGATAATATACACCACATTCTTTAGCAGAAGCACAGCCTTCATAGTAATAACCACTTTGATCAACTACTTGATATGCTGTCAAGTTAAATATCGCTTGTGTGTCATCATAGAACGGAATTGTCATTTCTTCACCAATATATTTCGTATCCGTTTCTTGATAGTTTGTTAAATCAACTGGATTGATTTTTACTTTTCGATCATAAACTGAGTTTGCATTTTGAACTTCTTCATAATACAATGTATAGTTGCTTCCCAAATCTTCATTTTTAATTTCATAGATTAAAAGAAATGTATATACTTTTTGGTACTCTAACAAATCATTTTTATAAGTCGTGCCTAAATCTCTAAATTCATCACTTTTGGAAGTGGATGGAACATAACGATTTCGATCGGTTACCAAAGACCATCTCTCATAATCAAATGTAATCGGTGATTTGCTTGTCACATTTTCAATATCTAAACTTACGATAATATATTTGTTTGTTGTACTAATTAAGTTACCGGCATAATCCTTATCCGTAAAATATACATTATTTACTTTAAAACGATATGAGTTCGCTTTGAAATATTCATTTTGAGCATAGACGCGGTTTGTAACAAATACGTATGTATAGCCTTGCCACAAGCCAAACGCAATAAAAGCAATCAAAAGAACATTGATTAACTTTCGATGCTCACCATAAAAATATTTTAGTTCTCTTAGCTTTCCTTTGATAAATCGTAATGTTGCATGATAGTCAAATTCAACATCCAATTCAACTTCTTCATCATCGCCTGCTTCAGCAATAAATTCACGGTCTTCATTAAATCCGAATTTTTTTAAATCTAGTCCAATACTTCTGATTAGTAAGAAAAACAGAAAAATGTACTGTAAGACCATTGTAATTAATGTAAAATCATGCAGAGCTCTAATTTGGGCAACGTCTCCCAAGGTACTTGCTGTATCAAAATAGTTTTTAGTAAGAAGCATTATCGTTAATGTAAAGCCGTATTCAGCAATTTCCAAAAAGTAGAAAATAACAGGTTTTTTCTTATAATACAATAGATAAATTAAGACACCTGAAATGATTATAATAGCAACTAATGCCAAAATCGTCGGTGTCGATACGTACGTTAAAACAGAATTTACGGTTTCATTATATATCATCAACTGTTGGTATTCTTCAATCATCGAATACAAACCATTTGTTTGATACAGTACAAAACATCCCAATAAGAAGAGGATGATGTGAATCATTTTAAAGCGCTTAATTAAAAACGCATACGGTTTTCTAAGTATCACAAGTATCCCTCCCTATTCTCTATTTTGTCATATAATAAGTATATCCTAACTTTTCAAAAAAATAAAGAGGTATTCTGCCAAATTAAAAAAGTAACAACATGTGTTACTTTTTATATTAGTCGTGAGTTTCTTTTCCTGTCATAATATAATCTTTATCCTTATGTGGCTCTTCTCTTAGTAAATCACGGTAATCTTGTTGCCTCAATACTTCGTACGTTACGATTGCCACACAATTTGAAAGATTTAATGCTCGGACATGGTCCGTCATCGGTATTCTCATACAATGATCCAAATCCTTTTGTAGCAATTCTCTCGGAATACCAGTGGATTCTTTGCCGAAAATCAAATAGATTTCTTCATCTTTGTTACTGTAATCAAAACTCGTATGAGGTTTATGACCGTATCTCGTAAAATAGTAATAAGTGCCATGGTTCTTTTGTTTAAACGTTTCAAAATCCGGATAGACATGATAATCTAAATGTTCGATGTAATTGACGGCACTTCTCTTTAAATGCGCATCATCTAATTTGAACCCTAAGGGCTCGATTAGATGAAGACGTGAATTTGTCGCTACACAAGTACGCATGATATTTCCTGTATTTTGAGGAATTTCTGGTTCATAGAGAACGATGTTAATCACGGTTGTCACTTCTTTCTAATACTTCTTTGACTTGGTCGATTGTAAGGTTATCGCCTTTGTAGATTTCAGTGGCTTTCCCATTTTCAAAAACGACAAAGGCAGGAACGGAATCTAATGCTTCCGTTGTCATATAATTGGTGTTAAATTCTTCGTAGAATGCATCTGTTTCGGTACTGATGTTCAAATAGATGACGTGATCTAATTTGCTCATTTCTTTTAGAGATGTCTCCAATTCTTTTTGGAATGTACGACAGTTTTTATTTTCACTCGTACCAACATAGACGAATGCATGTGGGGACTCTAGCAAGTAGTTGTACAACTCTACGTCGTTTACTTCTTTTAAAGAAGAATCCATCACAGCAACACCAGACTCTACTAGTTCGCGGTAAGAATGATACCAATTTCTTACAAATACAGCTACTAAAATCGTCATAACGCAAACGATAATTAACAAAATCCAGTTTTTTAGCAACTGCTTTTTATCTTTTTCTTTTTTCTTTAACATGACGCATCACCTTACATTTATTTTATCATATTTAGGGATGAAGTAAAATCTTTTTCAAACGATTCACAATTTTCTTAGCCGTTTCACCGTCTTCTTCTAGTAAGTCAATTCGAAATGATCGAATCTTACCAAGCCACTTGGATACTTGATCGATTTCATCTTTTACTTTACTGTGATATAAAATCATGGTATCTTTGTGAAACTCTAAGGGATAACAAGCATGATTACGATCTTCTAATTCGTACTTTTTCTTACAGTCTACTTCGCTAAAGTCATTTTTTATCATCATCAATTCGGTTCTACCGTAGACGAGTAACTCTACTGCTGGTAGGGTGCCATAAACATCGTAATATGTCTCTAGCAGTGTTTCTATTTCACCATCCGTTAGTTCCACAGATAAATTTACAAGCTTCGCCTTTTTTAGATATTGATGGACCGTTTCATGATTGTATGCATTTAACGAGTAATCAGTAATCATCTCTTTTGGGTTATTCGTAAATCCACCCAGTTCGCCAATCACTACGCGTTCTTTTTCTTGGTAATTTGGATGCACTTTTGGATATCGGTAGTACACATTTTCTCTTTCTCGGTATTCCTGGTACAATTTTTCATCTGTTACATACACTCTGTCTGGTTCTAACGATAAAACTGCTTCTAATTGTTCTTTGCTTTTTACTGAAACACTAATCGTCGGTTCGATATTCGTAACCATTTCGGATGTCCGTTTTGGCAAATGCCAGTTTAGTGACACAGTTTTCGTTTTTGTCTCTTGTCTTTCTAGTTCATCGATTGCTTTTCTTCGTACATCGTTTAAGTTTCCGATTGGAATAAATGCATTGGGAGAAGAATTCACGTGAATTTCTGTAGCAACGTAGGAAGTACCTCCTAACTTCTCCATCTGGTATGCGATTCGTTCTTTCGTGACAGGCGCTGTTTTCGCTTTTTCTACGATATAGGAACTTGCCATAGCAGTATGCGTGCCATCGCTCACTGTTACTTTTAGTGGTTTCCCAATGATTGCTTCGACAGTAATTTGAATGGCTTGTTTTCTTTCTGGAACTTCTTTCATCTCTTTTTCTAACTTAGCATTGTAAGTTTTTCGTGCCTGGCCTGTCTCAGTTAGATTTACTTTGTTATCGACTTCTACGATAGACCCGGTTTTTCCTTCTCTTACTAAGAGACCATTTTGATAAATTTTATTGGCCACCATACCCGTGCCATTTGCAAACCGAATGCCATCTTCTTGATACAAATCTTCCGTCAAAAGAATTTGAATTTTATCTTTTGTCACCTTTGTAACTTTTCCTAACTCACTACCTAAGTGGTTGGGAGAGTTGGGATTCATCAAATTTCTTTTGCTATCTTTAAAAAAGTGTCCAAGTGTAAATTCACGGTTGAAAAGAGATTTTAAATTGTTCTCTTCTCTTGTACTCAGCAAGTACTCTTTCTGATTATAATAAGCATCGATTGCGGTCCGATATAACTTTGTTACATAACCAACGTACGTGGCATTTTTCATCCGTCCTTCGATTTTTAAACTGCTAATTTTATCTAAGTCTAAAATTTCTTTTAGTTTTGGTAACGTCATCAATTCCTTTGGACTTAATAAGTACGAACCTTCCTTTTTTTGAACCGTACCATCTACTTTCAAACGGTACGGAAGACGACACATTCCAGCACATTCACCACGATTTCCACTTCTATTTAATACCAAACTGCTAAACAGACATTGTCCGGAATAAGAAACACACAACGCGCCATGAACGAATACCTCTAATTCCAAATCTGTGTCAAGAGAGGCAATCTCTTCTTTTGTCATCTCTCTTGCTAAAACGGCACGTTTGATCCCTAATTCTTTTAGTTCTTGCAATGCTTCTTCATTCGTCGTATGCATTTGCGTAGATGCGTGCAGTTCCAAATTCTTTAGATACTTTCTTGCCAAGCGAATCAGTCCGATATCTTGAATGATGACGGCATCGACACCGATTTCATACAAAAACTTTAATTCTTGCAAAGCGTCTTCTAATTCTGTATCACGAATCAAAGTATTAACCGTCACATACAGTTTTACACCATGCGTGTGGCATACTTGAATTGCTTCTTTTAATTCTTGCTCATCAAAATTGTGGGCAAACTTTCTTGCTCCAAATTTTTTACCACCGATATAGACGGCATCGGCTCCGTTGTTTACTGCTGCTAGGAGAGAATCCATATCCCCAGCTGGTGCTAATAACTCAACTTGTTTCATAATATCACCAACTGTATTATATCATTAAGACAAGTGAATTAAAATAACATCATCGCCAATTTTTTTGATGTTTGACCAAGATAACTCCATGAATTCGGTCTTACTAAAGAGTCCTCGTTGGGGTTTACAGGGAGATAATATTACCGATGAAATTCCTCCTGTCGAAGGATTGATTTTAATATCGACGATGTGACCGATGTTTTTCCCATTCATCATATTGACCACATCTTTGTTTTCTAAATCTGATAACTTCATTCTATCACCAGTTTATTGTATGAAAAAAGAGAATCCTTTATGAGTGATTCTCTTTCCATAATCGATACTGAATTTGACTAGTTGCTGGTCGTAAGACTTCATTCCAATCTAAGTGGGATAGACGTTTTAACAAATATTTGTCATTTTTTAAATCCTCTAGGTTGTTGCTCGTACCAAATTGTAAATTTGGAATGTCTGCCTCTTTTTCCGATAAAGCAAATTGATACGGTCTACCCTCTAGCGTAAATGTAATTCGTTTTAATCCTTTGACGATTTTTTCTTCTTCTATCAATTGAATGTTTTCTGGTAGTGCATCAATTTTTAACATACGATTGGATTCTAAGACACTCAGTAGTAAAACGATTCTTTCTAATGTCGCGTCGTGTGTGGTATGATACTTTCCTGCGGTATCGATTGTAATGTCATAGGAATGGAATGTGGGATCTAGTGGCAGTTCCTCTACATTCCAATTCATCGCATCTAAATACGGTTTGAAATGTTCACATAGTTCTTTTAGAGATTTCCTAGGGCCTTCTTGTTGCATCTCATATTGTGGATAAAATGCACTTGCCAGATTGGTAAAATAATCTTGTACTTCTTCTACGGTCGTCTCTTCATTCACTGGATAGCGCATGATAAAACCACTGTCGCTATAGTTGGGTGTATTTAGTTGCACTTGATTTTCGATTAGGAATGAGTCAAAGTCCCACGATTCGGGATTGTTACTAATCGTACATAAAAATCTTCTTTTTTGAGAATCTATTTCAGTATCTTGGCGATACCAAGACTGAACGAGTTCTCTGTTTTCTTTACTCAAAGAACCATAGTCGATCCACATCCAAGCATAGCCTTCCCCGTACGAGTAGCAATTTTTTACACTTGCATTCATTTTCTCTAACCCGATGACGTTATAGCGATTCGCACTGGTCATCAGAGTACGAATCTTTTTATCATATAGACATTGACAAGCTTCTAAAAGAGGACGTTCGATAATTTTACTCAAATCGTCACGACTTAGAAGTTCTACATAACTTTCACAAATTGGTTCAATTTCTGTTAATTTCATACTATCCCTTCTCTAGCGGGCTATTTTATCATATTTTGACCAATTTGTAAAACAGATGCTACTTCGTCATCATCCATTGGTGCCATTTTTCTAACACTTCTCTATCACTAGGATACGTGATCATATTTTTGGCATCTAAGTAGGAATAGAATCCTAGCAATGCAACATCTTCATGAACTGATAGTAAATTTTCGGAGTTTGGTGTGGCAGCAAAATAAACAACTTCCTTTTGCACGCCAGGAGCGGATTCGTAATGCGTCGTTTCACGAAATGTTTGATTAATTGTGGCATCCAAGTTCGTTTCTTCTTTGATTTTACGAATCGCTGTTTCTACTTCTGTTTCGCCATCTTTCATATGTCCTTTAGGAAAGCCCCAATGAGATGCATACAAGGATGGTAAAGTAGATGCGGTATGTTTTACTAATAGGACGTACATTGTATCATTTTGTTTTTGGTAGATGACTGCACCAACTGATTTTTCTTGTTTCATATTATCACCAACTTCATTATACTCTATTTTACTAATTTTTTAACCATGGCAATCGCACCTTTTTCCAGTCTTGACACTTGAGCTTGACTAATTCCTAACGACTCTGCAATTTCCATTTGGGTTTTGCCAAGTACAAAACGATTTTCAATGATCATGTGCTCTCTAGGTGTCAGTTTCTTTAAAGCTTCTTGCAAGGCCATATTAGTTGCAACATCTTCTCTCCCTTTTTTATCTTCAATTTGGTCGTACAAGTAGATGGTATCACCACCATCGTTATAGATCGGTTCAAACATACTAATCGGTTCTTTTAGGGAATCTAACGCATGGATGACGTCGTATGGTGTTACTTCTAATGCCGTGGCAATTTCTTCTGTACTAGGACTTTGACCGGTGTTGGCTAAATAGGATTCTTTAAATCGTAAGGCACGGTATGCCAAATCCTTCAAAGAACGACTGACACGAATGCTAGAATTATCGCGCAAATATCTTTTTACTTCGCCTTCGATCATCGGAACAGCATAGGTACTGAATTTCACATCGTAACTAGTATCAAAGTTTTCAATCGCTTTTAAAAGGCCGATGCATCCGACTTGGAATAAATCATCCATATTTTCTTCTTTTTTGGTAAAGCGTTTTAAAATACTCAATACCAGTTTTAAGTTTCCGGTTACGAGACGATCCTTCACCGCTGTATTTCCTGCTTTGTACTCTTTTAGTAACTTTGTCATTTCTTCACTACTCAGTACTTCAATATTCGCTGTATTCACGCCAGTTAGTTCTACTTTATGGCGTGACATAAAAAAACTCTCTCCTTTCATCTTTATCTTGATGCTAGGATAGAGTTTTTATTCGTTAGGCAAGAATTCCTACATTGTAATATTTCATATTCTCTTCAATCGTATCCATCAAATAGGCATCGTTTTGAAACACTTCGTTAGAAAGTTGAATCAATATGTATATTTCATCACTGTCATTTTCAAACAAGGACAACTGAAATAAGTAAAGACTTCCTTCTACCTTAGCACGAAATCTAGTCGTATAGTAAGTCATAAAAGTTGTTTCGTGATGGGATTTTGGCTCTATCACTTGATAGCCTTCTTCTTTCTCATACGTTGCCAAAATGGCTTCGAAGTACGACTCTCCTTCTTTGTCGTTTAGTTCCGCTTTGGTGTAATAGATTAAAGAAGTACCAAACGTTTCGTATGGATCATTACAAGTCATCGTATTATCCACGGTTTCACAAGTAAATTCTTTTGGTAACTCATATTGCATATGATGAAACGTCATCGTTTGCGATAGGGTATCGTCTCTTTCCATTGGTGTTTGTATCCATAGCGTAAAGTCTATGATAAATAAAATTACAAAAATAATGATAAGAAAGATTTCTATGATTGGTACCACTTTTAATTTTGGAGTTCTCATCTTTGTCGCATAATAGTATGGTACATAGAAAGGTTTTAGAAAAATCGTCAATAACAGCAATTTCAATTTATGAGCAGAACCATCTTTTATGATGTGAGAAATGACTACTACAAAACAAGCAAAGTCACTCAATATTAATAAAAAACAAACCAATAATAAAGCAGATAACAACACATAATCGGTGCTTCCCATCCAACTAAGATGGATAAAGGCCCAGACTAGCAACTGCAAGGATAGTGGCAAAATAAAATAAGCGATGTCTTGAATGGTTCGTTTCATATGATTCACCTCTTTTATCTTACCATAAATCCTTACAAAAGAAAAACCCTACTTCCGTAGAGTTTATAAAACATAATGGCGGAGCAGGAGGGATTTGAACCCTCGCACCAGTTTATTCCCGATCTACACCCTTAGCAGGGGCGCCTCTTCAGCCTCTTGAGTACTGCTCCAAAACCAAAGTTTTGGGAATCCATTTGGCATTCCGTAGTTATAATATTACCCTAAAAGCTAAAGTGTGTCAAGATTTTTTTGATTTAACTTCTTTTTTATGATTCTACATTGCTATCCATAATTTCAAAATGAAAGTGCATTTGATTGATATCGAAATCGATTGTGGAAATTTGTTCATTAGATGTTGTTACTGTTGCAACAATTTTTGTTTGATTATCAAAGTCAAAGAAACTTGGGAACATCTGAATTAGATTGTTAACCGCAATTAATTTGGTTGCTAGTAAATTGGTTTCTAACTCGAATGTACCATTTTCATCGTTCCATGTATCTACTTTGATTATTTCGAAAATATTTGTTACGTTTAGACTTGTGTCAAAAACCTGTGGGTTTGCATTGGCAATATTTTGTTGCATTACTTCGCCCGTTTCATAATTCAATAGATAGTACGATGTAAGTGGCATTCCCTGTCTCGTCAGTGTCAATGCTACATCTTGCGTATTTGCATGAATATCGAAAGTAGCATTGACAGACGTTTCTTCATCGATACTAATATCTAACTTAATTTGATAATTTTGCAACGACTTTGTATTTTCAACGTAATTTACTTCATTTGGAGATTGTTTATTTGATAACAATAAAAAGAATCCTGTTCCTATTAAAGCATTTTCTTCTTCACTTTATCACCTGCCAACAATTGTAAGTTTTGCATATCCACTGCCATTTCGTATTCCAGCTAACGATGAAATCAAAGTGCCATAATTCGTATCAAAAAAATTACTTCCTCCTACTGCAGCACTATAATATCCATCGCCACCAGAACCACCAGCATATCCGCCGCCGCCTCCGCCGCCGCACGGTGCAGTACCTAAGGTTCCATCACCAGTGTTTATTTTTCCTCGTTCTCCAGCACCAGAGTAAATGTTTCCAAGATTTCCAGACCCAGGTGCACCGCCGGCACCACCGTAAGTTGCTTGCCATTTACCATCCGCATCACCAGCAACACCAGCACTGCCGCCGCCACCTGCCACAATAATTCTGGAACCATTATAGCGAATATCGGTACCGCCGCCTCCGCCACCAGCACATCCTTCTAAGCCAACAGCACCTCCATTATATCCTATAGCACCAACTACTATTGTTAAAACGTCTCCCTGTTTCAAACTAACTTCTCCTGCTACGTATCCACCTTTTCCACCAGGAATATCTTGACTATATCTATGTAAATCGCTTTCTCCTTGGGAACCCCAAACCTCAATTTTATATTTTGCTGTATATGGTACACTAAATGTTTGAAAATTACCAGTATAACCATATTCCCAACTCCTACCAATTGGAATCTGGCTGATTATTAAATCAAACTCCATATAGTTATCACTAATATTTCCGGCTGTATCTACTGCCTTAATATAAAAGTGCCAAGAGCCATCCCAATTAATTAACCAAGGGTTGGTAAGGTCACTCCAACTATTTAAGTCATGAGAATAGATGTATTTTGCAATTCCTACATTGTCGTGTCCAACAGCAGTAATTGTCACTGGGACATCAGAAGTAGAACCTGAAGAATAACTACCACCACTATTTTTAGTTAAATCTACACGGTCCATAACAGGTTTATCCTTATCAATTTTAATCGTTTGAGAAGTAGTATTTGTATTGCCGGCATAATCTTGAATGGTCAATGTAAATGTTGCACTTGAATTGCTTGCTGTATAACTTTCTGGATTAACCGTGCAAGACGAAACACCAGATCCTGAACCATCACTTTGATTTGTACAAGTTCCTGTGACATCAGAAACATACCAATCATTATTCCCTTTTGTTCCATTTAACGTTAATGTAGCAGTAGGTTTATCGTTATCAATTTTAATGACTGCGATGGTATCACTTGAGATATTGTCATTTGTATCTACTGCTCGAAAATATACTTTCTTATTCATGGATGATTCAAAAGTTGCTTGGTTTCCCGTCATTCTTACATAACTGGAGCCATCTAAAGAATACTCATAATGGTCTATATCATAAAAGTATGGGTTTACAGATGATACCGTAACGATTACTTTTCCTCTCGTCCAAGTATCAAACGTATAATCACTCGTTACTCCATCTACTACTTTTACTGCACTGTCAATATTGACAACGAAATTTCCATTCACTCCTTTGCATCCAGTAGGTGCTATTCCAGACTCATGAAAAATTTCACCTGTTGATTGATCTTTACAGGTCAAAAAATATTCGTATGTGAAATTGTTCATTCCAGGAATTCGGGTTGCTTGAATAATTCCTTGTTGACCCTCACTAGAAAGGCAAGTAATATCGCTTTCTTGGATTAGATTTTCTTCCACTAAACTGTCATAGACAATATCAAAACAATTTTCTGTTTCATCAAAACTCTTTCCATATTGTTCTACATATAAATCTGTGGCTTCTTTCACAACGGTTGTAAAATAGTCAAATTTTTTTGCATTTTGACTCTTCTGTAAATTGACGACTGCCGGAATTGAAATTCCTAATACAATTCCAATAATCATAATAACAACTAATAATTCTACTAACGTAAATCCATTCTTCCTCACCATTCATAACACCTACTCTATTATTAATCATAACATTTCTTCTGTTTTTTGACTATATTTATTTTTCTTATTAACTAAAAAAAGAAACACCTTAACGATGTTTCTAATAATAAACGATGCCAACTGCAATACTACTTGTGTCTATACTATTATCAATTTGACACTTATAAATCCTTGTTTCTTTTGAATTAAATTGACCAGATTGATCCCAACTACACATAAATATATTTGTTGTTCCAACAGAACCTAAAATTCGAAAATACTGATAAGATATTGTAGAAGTGCTTCCGTTTTTTACAATACTATACAAAGTATGATCTCTGAATAAGAAGTTGACTCCTAAACTTTGAGAATCGTTTAAACGTCCAAATTCTGACTCACTGACTTCATTTGTTAACTCTAATTGATACTGTTTTTGTGGAATACTTTCATCCTTCCATTCCTCGGCAGGAGGAACGTATACTCCAGTAGTTGAGTCATCCGGTCCTCGATCTGGTGGTGTCGTTGGAAGAATGGAACTATCCGAATTATTAGAATCGCCGCTTGGTAGCACAATATCATTTGGGTTTTCAGTTTCTATTGGAGTTGGAGTTGGTGAAACCGAAGGGTTTTCTTCAACATCCATCGTTGGCGTTTGGGTTGGTGTAGGAGTAACATCTGAAGTAGTATCATTATTTCCAGCACTACCAAAATTTACGTCATCATTTAAAATCGAAATCATGATGACTCCAAACGTTATTAGAAGTAAGCCAACAATCGTTATTAAAATCGAGATTTTTAAAGTTGTTTTCTTTTTCATAAGTCACTCCCTAACTATAGCAAACTCGTGTTCGATAAATTCCAAAATGGGAGGAAGTTGTACATTTATTAGCATCCTCATCATTATGTGCTGCAGCCCACACATAAGCATATAAACACCAAGTTCCTTCAGAAATATTAATTGTTCCGGATCCAGCATCTGGATAATAATATGTTCCCTCTTTATAGCGATCTCCCGCTTCTCCAAAAGCCGGATTTCGGTCTGTCATTTGACGTTTATCATTTTGATTTCCTGAACGATAAATTCCGGCTCGTCCCCACGATTGATGACGTCCACCAGCCCAACTCCACCAGCCTTTACCAACTGTATTTCCGTTGGTCCAAATTTCAAATGTAGATGCCCCCGTTAAGTTAAAGCACGTTTGACTGTACGTTGTATTTTCGTTGACACCACCATGGCCCCAACCTTCTTCATTCCATCCCCATGCTTCGGCATATGCATCTACATATACATTTACCGATTGTTCTATACAAGTTCCCTTTGTATTGATGGAGAATGACGAATTAGAGGCAACGGTAGCTTTCAATGTAATCGATGTAGATGAGGCAGAAACCACTTGAATGTTGGTATTTCCATAGCCATTATATACATATCCTTTTTTATATGTAATTCCCGTAATATAGATTGTGGAATTAAACGGAACACTTTGATAAAAGTCTGAAATGTTGTTTTGGGTAGTTACTGTACTACCGTTAGCGTCGACAACTCTTACATTAAATGAAGTTACTCTAGCTCCTGCTCCAGCATTGGCACCATGGCTATTGTTATCTGGATTGATATCCAATGTATAAGAATTCGTAGTCCAATGAGCATACAACTTATGATTTGCACTTGTCGTTACTTTGGTACTAGAAGTTACTTTTGTTCCTCCTGATGAACTAGTATACCAACCTGTAAATGTATAGCCCGTTCTAGTTGGGTTTGGTAATGTTCCATATGTGCTGCTATATGTTACATTCTTACTAGCAGGACTTACAGTTCCACCCGTGGCATCGAATGTTACGGTAAATATCTTGTTTACTTTTACCGTAAATTTTACTGTGTTAGAACTTTTATTGCCAGCTTTATCGACAGCTTTTACTTGATAATCAGCACTACTAGTTGTGTTGATAACCCAATTCGCCGGCACGTCGCGTGTCGTTGCCCAATTATCAGTCGAATAAATATATTTTGCAATGCCAGACGGTGTATCTGTTGCGGAAACTGTAATGGTTACGTCTTGAGATGTCGTTGAACCAGATGTGTAGTTCTTTCCATCCGCAGTTTTTAATGTTGCACCAGACATCACTGGAGGATCTTTATCAATTTTTACGGTTTGAGAAACGGAATTGCTATTACCCGCATAATCTTTAATTGTTAGGGTGAATGTTGCACTTGAATTACTTGTAGTATAACTTTCTGGATTTACAGTACAAGATGCGATACCTGATCCCGATCCATCATTTTGATTTGTACAGGTTCCTGTGACAGTTGAAATATACCAATTATTATCCCCTTTGGTTCCACTTAAAGACAATGTGGCAGTAGGTTTATCGTTGTCAATTTTAATTATTACAACCGTATCTCCTGAGATATTACCATTGGTATCTACTGCTCGGAAATACACTTTTTTGTTCATCGATGATTCAAAAGTTACTTGGTTTCCTGTCATTCTTACATAACTGGAGCCATCTAAAGAATACTCATAATGGTCTATATCATAGAAGTATGGGTTTACAGATGATACCGTAACGATTACTTTTCCTCTCGTCCATGTATCAAACGTATAATCACTCGTCACTCCATCCACTACTTTTACTGCACTATCGATGTTGACAATGAAGTTACCATTTACGCCTTTACATCCAGTAGGTGCAGTTCCAGATTCATGAAAGATTTCTCCAGTTGTACGATCGGTACATGTTAAAAAGTATTGATATGTAAAATGATTGGTGCCAGGAACTCGCGTAGCCTGAACAATTCCTTGTTGACCTTCACTAGAAAGACAAGTGATATCACTTTCTTGGATTAGTTCTTCTTCTACTAGCAAATCATAAGGAATATCGAAACAGTTTTCTGCCTCATCAAAACTTTTTCCATATTGCTCTACGTATAGGTCAGCAGCTTCTTCTACAATCGTTGTAAAATATTCGAATTTCTTAGCGTTTTGACTTTTTTGCAAGTTTACAACAGCAGGGATACAAATACCTAATATAATTCCCATAATCATGATAACGACCAATAATTCTACTAACGTAAATCCTGTTTTGGTTCGTTTTGGTTTTAGTTGCATATCGCACCACCTTTTATTCTTTTTTCATTATGATTTCAATTATAGTGGTTTTCCACATAAGTAACAGAATTTTGCTTCCAGCGGTAATTTAGCACCACAGTTTGGACATTTTTTGTCATTTGCTGCAACCGGTGTTTCTTCTTTTTCAATAAATGTGCTTGTTGTTGGTGTTTGTGGTTGTAATGAATCTAGAGGTTCTGGTTGACCTACAAAACTTTGTATTTGTCCAACAGGGGCATTTGCCGGTTGGGCATTCGGATCAGCATCAATTTGATTATTAGATAAGAAATTATCTAAATTAAAATCACTTTGAACTGGTGCAGTTGCAGGCATCGTCTCAGCAGCGGCCTCCGCATTGTTAATCATCGCTTGTGTCGTATCTGCAATATTCGTAACTTCTCTTGCTTCTGGTTGAGGTATTGTTTCCTGAGAAGGTGTACTGTTACTCAATCCTAACAAGCTGTTGATATCGATATCACTAGGTGTAGTAGATGTTTCTACTGGTGTAGACTCCGTTACTGGGGCTTGTTCTTGCGGAAGTTGAGCTGGTTGTGTTACTACCTCTTGTGCTGGATTTAGTTCTTGGACAAGAGTCGCCGCCGGAGTAACATCTTTTACAGGAGCAGTTGGCGTAGATATTGCAGGAGAACTTTGCGATTCTGTAGGTGTGACTGTTTCTGGAATATTAATTTCTGGTACAACAGGTGCTTCTGGCATTAATGGAACTGCTTCCAATTCATCCGGATTAATTCCTAAGATTTTACTAATATCGTCACTAAAACTATTGGCATTTGGATCATTTTGAGCTTCTACATCTGATGAAGTTTGAGGAGTAGGTGCTTCTGGAATCAATGTGGGTGGCTGTTCTATCGGAACAGCTTGCAAGTCATTAGGATTGATTCCTAAAATTTGGTTGATATCTTGTGATACTGATTCATCTTGAGAAGGCATACTTTGGGATGGTGTATTTACTGGTGCAACTGCAGGAGCTGGCATTGTGGTATCGAGTGGAACGTTCATAATTGCATCCGCAGAAAAAGATTGACTCGGCACTTCTGGTGGCGCCATTACTTGGGATGACTGGTCCATCTGTGGTGGTATTTGCTGTTGAGCCATTAAATCAGGTGCTGGTTGCGATATTGAAAAATCAGATGTTGGTTGCGTGACTGGTGCCGGAGCTACAGGTTCTGCTTGTAACTGTACGCCAAATACGTTATCTGCATTAATATTGGATTGTTCAACAGGGGCTTTTGGTGCGTTAGGTCCTGTTGTAGGTTGTAATCCTAGCAATTGTTCGACTGTCATTTTAGCAGGGGCTGCTCCAAATTTGCTTTCTGTTTCAGTTGATTCCATTTGTGCAGGTGCTACTGGCGAGACATTTACTTTCTGACTAGCCTCTGGCATAAAAAATTGATTTGGTGTCGCACTATAAGATCTAGGTGGTTCTGGTGTTGGTGCTATTGTATCCATTTGTGGTGTGCCAAGTTCTGGAACTCCTCCTACTCCATTTGCATTGTTCATTGCCGCTTCGCTCATATCTTGAAAAGCCATACTGATTCCCTCCTTATTCATATCACTTTCAAACATTTCATTTGTATCGTTCGTCATCGGTGCTGCCGTTACAACGTCATCAACATTTTGAGCCGGGTCAAAAATGAGTCCTTGATTGTAATCTTCAAACACCATTCGATTCGGTGCGATGACTTCTTTCACTGTAGGTGTTTCTTCTACTTCTGTATAGTAATAATTTCTGTCATACTCAGAATCTCCAAATCCTAATATAATTGTAAATATTGGATTTAGGAAGAATAATCCCCATCCGAACGATGGTTTCTTTTTAAATACTTGTGCTAAATTCATCGAAAGACGATACCAAGAATACAGTCCTACGACAGGAATACACAATAATATAAAATGATATGCTTTTAACTTTGCTAAGTTTAATAAACTGATAATATTATAAATCGGAATCAAACTAATAAATCCCGGTTTTTTTGCTTTGGTAAAGATGCCCCAAAGGGCTACTAGTTCGATGATAACAATCAATGCAGCAACTAAAACAATCGTCACCATAATCTTGTTATCTGTCGAATTAAAAAAAGATAAAGCATTCATGAACCAACCAGTATCCGAGTAGCTAAAGATATCGTATGCTATCATGTGGAACACCTCTTTATTCTATTTATAATTATAATGGAAAGTAGATGAAAAGGCAATAAAAACCCGTTCAGCTTCATCAATCTAGGCAAAATAAAAGTCCTTATTACTAAGGACTTAATTCTTCATTGGTGACCAGTACGGAATTCGAATCCGTGAATGCTGCCGTGAAAGGGCAGTGTGTTAAGCCACTTCACCAACTGGCCATATATGGCGCCCCAACTAGGACTTGAACCTAGGACCCCTTGATTAACAGTCAAGTGCTCTAACCAGCTGAGCTATTGAGGCAAATAAATGGTGGGCCTGAATGGACTTGAACCATCGACCTCACGCTTATCAGGCGTGCGCTCTAACCACCTGAGCTACAAGCCCATTTATGTTGCTTTTTCATGCAAGTACTACTCAATAATACTATAAAATTACATTGAAAGCAAGCATTTTTTTCGCATTTCTGCAAAAATATACGTTTCTAAAAAGAAACGACAATCTATTCACTTAGTTTCCTAAGGATTGCCAAATTGGTGTCCCCTTGGAGGCTCGAACTCCAGACCCACTGATTAAGAGTCAGTTGCTCTACCAACTGAGCTAAGGAGACAACTTGCTTTTTTATCGAAAGCAAATTTATTTTATCGCATTTTGTCTTATAATGCAAGTCCTATTTTCACAAAACATATTTTATTTTTTACAATATGTCTTAAATTCCGCTTGATTTCTAAAAATATCTTTTGCTAGTTCCATAATGCCAAAGTTCACATCTTTGTTTGTCATTTTCTTGCCATGACAGTTGTAAGTATCTGAAATACTTGCTACAACTAACCTTGCCTTTTGAAGTGGAGACATCTTCTCATAGTCTTTTTGATTACTTGTATAGGCAATTAAATTGGCTAGAATTTCATCTTTATACTGATATTGTTTTAAATAATCGATTAACTCGTTATTTACTTGTGCTGGATCGATTCTTAAACTTTCTAGTGGTACGGTCGAATTGATAACAGCATCGATAAAAGAATAAAAATTATCGGGTGTTAACTTACTCAATTCATTTGTCAAATCAAATTGATTCATCAATGTAAATACGATATCACTGTTTTCTTCATGATTTCTTTCAAAAAATGTCATATTCTCTCCTCTTTTCTGCGGACTTCGTATTATAGCATATTATTTTTCTTTTTTCAATATGATTTTTCTTGTGTTACACGATTTTTCCCGTTATACTATCTTATTAAGAGAGGTTATATTATGTTTGAAAATTTATTACCAGTTCCACGTAGAAAAACAGAAATGGTGATTCAAAATGGAACAACTTATATTACGCAGGTACCGTTAATACAACCGACTAAAGTTACATCAACCAACTATGAATTATCTGACCGTGTCGATAAATTAATTAAATGGGCTACCAAATGCGTAGCACCAAAGGGACTTACGGATACCGGTGTCTTTCATTATCCAGAACGGCTTCGAAACTTGATGGAAAAAGTTGCTTGCTGGTATGAAATGCGATACACCAGAAATGAGATCAATCAGATATGTTATTACGGTGCTAGTGAAAACATCAATATGGATGAGATTTTGTTTCATAAAAAATTGAGTGACGGTCAAACAATCTGGTCACAAGGATTCGATAAAGATACGTTCTTAGAAACTCTAGAACATGAAGAAAAGTACTTGCTATACGAACCGACATTTCCAAGTAGAATGATGGAAGGTTTATCGAACAGATACCAGGTTTCTTTTCGAAAAGTAGTCGATTCTAAGACTGGGCAGGAGAACATTGTAGCAGAATTTCCTACTCTTCGCAATCCCGACGACCTAGTTGCTTTAAAAAATAAGGTTTCAGATGTAATTAATGAGTATAGTGATGATTCTTATTTACATCATGAGTTATTGAACTGTATCATGTATCGGATCATCGATCATGACCCAAACCGTGTTGGGCCTAGAAGAGCAATGCTATTTGCCAAAGAATTTGGAACAGATATTCGTATTCCGATGCAATATGGAGTCGATACATCTGACCCAGGCTTAAAAGAACAGATCGAGTTCTATCTTTCTTTAGGCGGATCAGAAGACATTGACTGTCTCATTAACTACAGTTGGAGAGCAAAGAAAAATGAACCATTAGAGGTGGAACCGTTACGAAAGATTATGGCAAGAGTTGGTGCTCAAAGACCAAGTCCTGCGTCTTTAGAGTCTAGCAAAGTCAAAGTACTTACTAATCGAAGTAAGCCTTCTCTACCAAAAAAAGTCTAGTAATCTAGACTTTTTGTTTTGCATGCAAATAATGGGCAACTAGATGTAAGACCCTGTCTTTGTGATGAGGTTTTTCATTTGGATACATTTGCTCTAATAACTTCTGCTCTAGTTCTATCACTTCTTCATAAGATAAAACACCTAGAGTGTTTCCACGAAACATTTTTTCGGCTTCCTTTTTATCTGGGTAAAAAGCATTAGAGGCAATATCTAATACTTCTGTTCCATTCGTTAAAAAAGCATGGTAATATCCTGTTGTAAAAAATGTTGGCAAGTAAGACAAAACGACACGATACGTATCTTGATTCTCTTTTAAAAAATCAAAACTTCGCGCATAGCACTCTTGCAATAATGTCCTTTCAAAAATATAAGATGAGTTTGTATTTTGAAATACATCACTTGCTTTTCGGATGTGAATGGTGCCAATTTTTGTATCCAATTGATACAATTCTCCATCTTGGGAAATTTGCTTTACACCAGGAAGTAACGTTGGACTTAGATAATTCAAGTTGGAATTTGGTAGTGCCATCAAACGACCAGTTGCTTCGCGAATGCCGTATGGGTAACAAATATCATTTGCTTCCATCAACATCGTTAATAAACTTTCTGCTTTCTCATCATGAATTTCTTTTATGATTACATACGTTTTTAATAGACTTCGCATATTGGGTTCCACTTGCGTAGCATCTAGATGACATAAATCATAAAACTTTATTAAAATTTCTTGTGCGATTTGATCTTCTATCTTTTCAGGAGCGATTTCATACTGTCTAATCCGCTTTTTAAATACATCCCATGTAAAATCTTCTAAGAGTGTTGGTCTATCTTGTTTCATAGTAACCCTTCTTTCAGAGTGTCTACTATATCCTAAAATAAAACACATGTCAATTTGTGATATTCATTTTATTTTGATTGTACTCTGTACATTTTTCTTCTAACAATTTAAAATTGCAACATCTTTGCATGATGGAATTTGGTAAACGGTTTGCAATTTGTTTCTGATACAATTGAAATGATTTTTTATATAACTGATTACGGTTCCTATTTAACCAATAAATTTGTTCTTGTAGTAACTTATAATATGCACGATCTGAACTATTTAAGATTCGTTCAAAATTAATTTTTGTAATATTTTTAGTAGTTACCGGTAACATATTATTAAAGTTTACTGCGCCTAATTTTCCACCATCTAATTTCAAAAAATCAATCGTATTATGCATTTTTAAATGTTTTCGTTTTGGGCTAGATAAAGGTGCAAAATAGTGATAAGATCTACGCGAAACAAAACACCAACAAACGGTCGATTTGATTTCTTATCATAATTGTATGGTACTCTTTTATCAAATGTTCTTAAAAAGTCACAATAATCACTATTTATTTTTACTAAAATTAATCTTTGTTTCATAATCCTCCTTTCTTTTTCTATTATTATATATATCAAACGTATGTTTGTCAGTCAATTTCAAATAAAAACTAGAGTGTGCTCTCTAGTTTTCTTTTTTCAGTTCCTCTTATGGTGGGAATCACCAGCTTTTTGGATTATTATATAAGATTATTCTAAATTTGTCTACTCTTATTTTAATTTTCCTTTTAGGCCTTTTGTTCCTTTTAATCCTTTGGCACCGCCATGATATCCTTCTAGAATGTTCGTCTCAAACGAATGGATTTTACTAATTCTACGTTTGTAATCTTTAATTCCCTGATTAATCATGTCATCTAATAATTCTGTATAATCTTTATTTAATGGTTCCCATAAATAGAATGCTAAAGATCCTGGAATGCTGTTTACTTCATTAATGTAAACTTTCTTTGCTTTCTTATCGATTAGAAAGTCAAATCTTGCAACACCAGAGGAGTTCAATGCACGCACTGCCATGCTAGCAACACGACGAACTTCTTCTTTTAGTTTATCATCGATAGATGCTGGAATCTTGTGAGAACTTCTCGCATTTTTGCTTCCTTTAGAAGAAGTAATCGTACCACCTTTTTTACCATTTCCTAGGTATTTCTCTTGATATGTTAAGAAATCTTCTGCTGACATTACTTCTTCGATTTCACTTAGTTCAAAGTTTTCGTGGTTACCAAGTGTACTGATGTTGACTTCCACTAAATTTTTGACTAATTCTTCTACCAAAATCTTTTCGTCATATGTGATGGCATTATCGATTGCTTCTTTTAACTCTTCTTCTGTATGAGCGACAGAAATACCGACACTACTACCTAATTTTGCAGGCTTTACGATGACTGGTAACTCTAATTTCTTTAAAATTCTTTTCATTTCTTTTTCTGGGTCTTCTAAATATTCATGATCAAAAAACCAAGTATAATTTACAATTGGCAAATTCTCACATTCGAAGATTTCTTTCATGAATACTTTATCTTGCCCTACTACGGATGCATATACGTCACTTCCTACGAAAGGAATGCCGATACTTTGTAAATATCCTTGTAAGACGCCATCTTCTACATTCGTACCATGTACGATAGGGAAAGCAATATCAATCGTGTTGACTACTCTTCTAAGCAATCCTTTGCTTTGTAGTACAAACTCTCCTTTGCGGTAATACAAAACTACGTTTTTAGCATTTCTCTTTAGTAATGCCATATCTTTATAAATCTCGATATCTTTTAAACATTCTCCTGTATACCATTCTCTATCTTTTGTAATATAAATTGGAATTACCTCATATTGATTGGTATCCATTTTATACATTGCTTGAACAGCAGAGATAATACTTACCTCATGTTCAACACTTTCTCCTCCAAAAATTACACCTACTCTAATTTTCATCTTTTAAACCTCCTACTCGTTGTATGTGTCAGGTAAATCGTTTTCGAATAATGCATAAATGTCATCCTGACCTTTTAATTTATTACTAATTAATGGGTACGCATCACGTACATCATTAATAATGAAAATGTTGTCTTTTTCGTAACCAGCATCCAATAATCCTTTGTAAATTGGTTTGGTTCGTTTTTCTCCTACTAGTACGACGTAATCTGCCACTTTGGCAATCTGTGTGCCAAAGATACGGTTGTATTCTTCTTCTTTTTCTCCTAGTTCAATCATACCTGGGGTGACAACCACTTTGGTTCCTGGCATCATACCAAGAACTTCTGTTGCCATTTTGGCACCGACTGGATTGGAATTATACGCATCATCGATTTGATACATATTTCCTAACTTTTTAATTTCTAGACGATGTTCCACAGGCTTTACACGATGGACGCTCGTCTGTAAATCTTTAAATTTAATACCAAATTCACGACCTAAAGCGATGCCTGCTAGAATATTGTAAACACTGTATTCTCCCAGTAATTTCGTCTCAAATTCGTATGTTTCTTTGTCTCCTTTGACGTGAAGTGTGAACTTCGTTCCTTTAGAATTACATTTGATGTCGGTCGCATAATAATCGACATCATGATTTTTGATACCAATCCAAATTTTCTTACATGGATTTTGAATCTCGTAAGACGTCTGTTTTGGATCATCTCCATTTAACACGGCTACACCATCTTCAGGAAGAGATTCGATCAGTTCAAATTTTCCTTTTTGTATATTTTCTTCACTACCGAACGATTCTAAATGAGCCGTCCCAATCGTTGTTAAAATTCCGTATTTTGGATGAACCAAATCGCAAAGTTGCTTGATATCTCCTCTTGCATACGCGCCCATTTCAGCGATAAAGACTTCATCGAATTTATCCAAATAATTGTTCACTGTCACCATTAAACCAGGATACGTATTAAAGTTTTTAGGGCTCGGTTTGGTGATGTACTTAATACTTAAAATGTCATTTAAAATATTTTTGGAACTAGTCTTTCCATAACTACCTGTGATTCCCACGATTTTTAACTGTGACATACCAGCCAATTTCTTCTTGGCTTGATGCGCAAAGTGCATGTAAACACATTTTTCCACTGGTTTATTGATTACGTTTGCAAGGAATGCCATCGGGAATGCTAGAACGATTTCTATCATCATAATTGCAAACATGATAAAGCGTAATTCTTCGTTCACAAAAATTAAGATGGCAGGTACTAAAAATAAAATAAATAATGTTATCCACAAGCGCTTAATACGAGCGGTTGTTACTAATGGCTTTTTCGTCTTTTCGTTTTTTAAGGCGTTCATTAAATAATACAGTTCTGTAATTGCAAATACAATCATTAAAATCATGAATATGTTGCGATACACTGGCACTTCTTGAACCAAAACAGTTGCTAACAGCAATACGATTAAGAAGATATCAAAGTATCCAAATGCAATGCGCTTGTTTTTGATTACCCATTTTACATAACGGTTGTTTTCGTTATATAAGTTTTGCTGTAACATGTGAAGGGCTCTTCTTTCTTTCGTATAATAGTAAAGAGTTAGTGCAAAAACCAAAGCAATTTCTAATAATAACATATGAACCTCCTATATAAAATTTTTCAATATGTTTACGACTTGTTGCAATGCTTCTAAATAAGCATAATGAGTACATCCTTCTAGAGTAATTAATGCGCCATCTTCTAGTAAGGCTTCTAATTTCTTGGCATCTTCAATTGGTGCTTCTGTATCCAAACTTCCCCAAATTAGAAGAGTTGGTGCCTTTATTTTTTTAGCCTCTTCACTCAAATCTTTATTGATGACGTTTACTAGCGTTTTGCGCATGACTGGTGTGGCATTTCTATAATCTGTAGAACCGATGTACTTCTTTGCAAACTCCCCAATTTTGTTCATTCCTGGTAATTTTTTTGCTGTTTTTAAAATACTTTCTTTTAAACTCTTGCGTTCACTTCTAACACAAGGTGCCCCAAATAAAACGACTTTAGATACTTCATTTCTTGAGGCATAGCAAATAGCTACTCTGCCACCGAATGAGTGACCGATTATAATTGGATTTTTTACGTTTACTTGTTTCAGAAAATGTTCTAGAAATTCGGTGTAATCCGTCATATTCCAATCACTTTTTGGCTCCTCACTTTCCCCAAATCCCGGAAAATCCAAAATGGTATAACGATATCCTGGTAAGGCATCAGCAAGAGGTTTCATCATTTCGATATTTTGACCCCAGCCGTGCAGCAGAACGATATCGGTCCCTTCTCCATATTGTATGTAACGAATCTTTAAATTGTCTACCTGAATCGTCATAATCTTCACCAATTTCATTATACCACGATAACTGCAATTGACCAATAATTCAACGGATTTTTCAAAAAAAAAGCAAACTTTTGACGGTTTGCTTATTCTATTTATATTTTATGCAACTCCTTCATAAAACATTTTTCCTGTCGTATAAGAATAATATTGCGTTTTATTATTTAAAGATGTTGTAAAATACTCCTTTCTCATATAAGGCTTTCCATCTACTGTTACCATTTCTTGCATATTGCTTAAATCATAAATGCTATATGTTGTATCTCGTTTGACTATGGCATAAGTTTTTCCATTACTTGCAACTTCTGTTCGAATTTCATCACCTGTGATTAAATCATCGCCATTGATTTTAAAAATCGCTTCTAGTCCATCTTTTCTCGTTGCACGATATAATTCAGGCATTCCATCAACTGGATAGATTTTGTTATAACTATTATCGTCTGCGTAATCGCCCGAGATTCTTTCGCCTTGAATATTAATTAAATAATAGTTTTCACGGTCTTCTGTTACAACGGAATTTCCGTTTTCATCTGGTCCGTATGCCAATTCATAATTTTTATCGTTTACTCTCGTACCATCCGAATTGAATAGTATTTTTTCACCAAAGATGGATCCTGATGTAAAACGCTCATCTGTACATTCTAACCAATATACACTATAATTTACATTCCATTTCCATAAATAACATTTTAAGTTGTCTTTCAAATTGCCATCTACATATAAATGTAAAGTATTCCCATCATCTTCATCTTCGATAATATAGTTTTTATCGTCTATATAAAAAGCATTCGAAATTTCAAGCACTTTATTTCCATTTTCGTCCAACATCCAACTAGATTTCCCTACTAAAATTACATCATCTCCGCTAAACTCTAATTTTTCAGAAGAATCCAATGTTGTAGAGTATATTACTTTTCCATCTCTTATCCATTTATACTCACTACTATATTCACTATCAATTGGGCCACAAGCATAAACAATCATGTCATTGTCTTTGATGCTATCGATGCAATAATGTTGATCGGGGATTTCTATTTCTACTTGTTTTGTAGCAAGATTGATGATGTAATTTTTTTCTCCGTAAAAGATAGATAAGTAATCGCCTTGGCTATTCATATAGCTTTTACTTAGTTCTTCATCTTCTTGTTTGGGTAAAGTTAGTATGGTTTCGCCATTATAATCTATGATTGTATAGTCATCTTTTGATTCGATAATCGAATATGTATAACCATCTACATAGTCGAAAAATTCTTCGTCTTCTTCTAACATCCTTACCATTTTTCCTGAACTATTTAAAATATAGGAATTATGATCTGAATCGGTTGCACGATAGTTACCTCCTTCAGAAAAAATATATTGGTATTGCCCTAAATCGACAACCAATTTTCCGGTTGTATCAATTAATCCATATTGGTCATCTTTGGTTTTCACCCAAGTGACTCCATTTATAAAAAAAATATCATGCGAATCATATATAAAATCCGTCAATTGGTTTCCATCCATATCAAACAAAGCCAGAGTATCTTTTTCAAAATCTGCTACCCAAAAAGAAGTCGTATGTGTAAGACTCTCAGATAGTCCACCGTCTTCTTTAGGTGATTCAAAACTAGATAGCATTTTTGGAACCCACTGGATACCAAGGCCAGCGATAATCAAGATTACTCCTACCAAACTACATATTTTTGTTATAAGAAACTGTTTTTGATTTCCTTTTTGAAATTGTTTTTTGTTCATTTTATACCTCTCTTATTCTCTTCTAATATTTTATTTATCACAAATGATTTCAATTTGTCAATCGTGCAAGTAGATTTTTGCGAGAAACAAACTTTTGACGGTTTGCTTATCCTTTTATAAATCATCTAATGCCTTTTTAATTTTTCTATCTTTGATGGAAATAATCAATTTAATTACAATCCAAATGAGTAGAACAATAGCAAGAACAAGACCTGCAATAATCAAGTATTTTTTATTGAAAGAGAAAGTTGAAGTCTCTTCTTGTTCTTCTACTGGTGCTGCTACTGTTTCAGTCGATGCTTTTTCGGTATAAATCGTATAGATAGAAGTCGTTCCATCTTGAGCAGTTACCAAAATCGTAACTTGGTTGTTGTTTGAGGCCAAATCATCGGCACCTGTAATCGTATAACTAGCACTGGCATCTTCTAATCCAACGTGAATGGTTAAAGAATTGACATCGCTTCCCACTACTACTTGATATTCTTTCTTTTCTTTTTGAAACGTAAAGTCGACGCCATCGATCATCAACGAACTTAAATTACTGTTACTTGATTTCGCAGGTGCTGTATAAGTAGATTCCCGTGTTTCTTTTTCTGTTACAGACGTGTCTTGTTTCGTTTCTACCTGTTCCGGGACAGAAGTTACGGTTCCTTCTAAAATTTGAACTGTTTTGGTGGCAACTACTTCACTATCTTCTTCAATGATATCTTCTATCGTGTACTCTCTATCTTCTGTCATATCCAAAAGAGCAAGCGCTACAGGACCTACCGTCACATTGGCTGCACTCAAATTGGTATCGTCTATAAAAAATTTTAATGTCGCTTGATAATCGGAACAATAAAGGGTTCCATTCACACAAGTATTAGCACTGCCTTCGATTACTTCACTCATCACAAAATATCCTTCCGGTAATTCCACTAAATAAGAATTCCAGTTAGAAGATGCGATATCCGTCAAAATAAGGGCATCTTGATCATACTGAACACCATACAAAACGTACCAAATCCCTTTCGTATCGGCACTATTTTGAATGTCACTTACATCAATTGTGAGTGTGAGCGATAACTCACTCCCAATTTGCACGCTGTCTTTTCCCGTTAACGTAGCACCATCGATACTTGCATATACTGAACTCGGTAATAAAAAACAAAAAATACTACATAAAATAATTCCAATTTTTTTCATTTTACAACTCTCACCTATATTAATTTTAGTATAACAATCTATTTAAAAAAATTCAATCTCTTTATCTTACTGTACGCCATCTATTTTCTTTTCTTCCGACATCGGTGATGTGATTTCTTTCTTTAACTCCTGTAGCACTTTTGGCCAATTTGGATTTTCATGCCATGGATTTAGAATTGTATTTGACTCGATATGCCTTAGTGCTTTTTCTTTTACTTTTGAATCTAGTCTTCCATATCGCCACTGTGTATCTGCTAATACATACCAAAACAATTCACCATCTTCATCATAAATGATAAATTCGTGATACCAACGGAGCAACACTTCTATCGCTTCGTCGTTTGTTTTGCCAGAACGCAACAATTCTAAATAATTCCTTTTGATATCTTCTGCGATATCATCTTGATACAGTTCTTCTAACCAGTTTTTCATGTATACCTCCTTTTATAAACTTCTGAATCATATTACATTTATCACTTTATCGACCCATTTGTACTATCATATCAGACGCGCATCGCAATTGTCTGATTATTCAAAAATACAAAGATTTTTTGTATTTTTCTACATTCATTATACTACACTATTATTCTTACAAACGAGTAACTAATTAAAATAAATCAAAAAAGCAATATTCCATAATTACATTGTAACTATATCATATTGCTTTTTCTTTTTATTATTCTTAAACCTTTTTATTTTCTATTTTCCTACGACAATACTGGCAAGTTCCAAACTTTTCACTTAGTAAATTATCCGCACCACAGTAAGGACACTTTACATAATTTGTGTTTTTCGCTTTTTCTTGTTTTATTTTTATTTTTAAATCATTTTCTTTTGAAATTTCTGCTTCTTGCTTTAAATTTTCTTTCGCATAATTTTGAATGCTTTTACCGATTTGATGACCAACTTTATCAAATATTGCTTTCAAAAGAAGAGATAAAACCAACAAAATTACGCCGGCGGAAATTAAATATTTAGCATAAGAAATCAAATTATTTTGATAAAATTCCAAATTTGAAATATTTTCCACATAAATCGTATACTCATTTTCGATGTTTAATGATTCAAAAACAAATTTTGCGATTTCAGGAAGAAAAAGAAAAATTCCTACACAAATTAAGATAATGGGTGTCGCTATTTTTCTTTGATTCCGATAGAATAAAGCTCTCATGAAAATTAATAGAATGCCAATAAACGGGAAGAAATATAAAAACAGTAAAATACTAGGTAAGCTGCATATTAGTTTTAAAAATAGATTTTTCATCTTTTAACGCTTTCTATTTCATTATGTTGCTTATGATTTGGGAAGCAAGTGCATCTGGATTATCGCCACGAATACTAGTGTTGTTAGCACCTACCATGTAGGAATTGGTAAGTTTTGTTCTTCTACTAATTAATCTATCTTCTTCTTTTAAATTAGAAATTTCTTTTTTCGTTTCGACCTCGTATTTATGCCTTGCATTATCGTTTCTATACCTTGTATAAATGACGATAAAATAAATGACTCCCAATAGCAAGAATAGCCAATCGTAATCAAAATCTACAAACAACATAGCAAGGACTCCACCACATTCCACTAAGAAAGAAACTCCTAGTAACTTAGGCATATGAATCGGAACACTTCCCATTGTCTCTTTGGTTCTTGCATTTACTGCAACGTAGTGCAACAATTTTTTATTTCCTTTGACTTCTTGATAACTATAAAGCCAAACTGGTAAATAAGCAGCCTTCCATTGTTGACCTTTTATTTCTAATTCTTCGCTAGACCAAGCAACCCCTCTATCGTATTGCTCTAATGTATCATTTGCTGCAAACCGTGCGATATCTTTTGATTGTGCTTCTACTAATGTTTTTACTTGTTCAATATTAATATCTCTTTTTTCTGAAGAATACCCTTTTAAATAATTGGCATTCCATTTTACGGCATTTTCGATATCAAAAGGCATAATAGAGTTAATTACATTCGTTGTTTTATCAACTGCTTTCTTATTTAACTTATCTGCACTTGCTTCTATCGTTAGACCCTCGATTGCAATATCGAATTCTCTTTCTACATGATACAAGTCAGCATCATAATAAGTTTTACTACGATCGCCTTTACGAATGGTATAATGTCTTACTTCCTGTTCGCCTTCGCCACTCATTTTAGAATGAGCATTGGTATCGACAACCATATACGGAAAATATACTCCCATAATGTTTTCCGTCGTGAATTCTTTTTTAAATTGTGGGTTTGCATAAAATTTTCTTTTTGACACAAACTTTTCAATTTGGGCTCTCGCATCTTCTTTTTTGACTGTAAATGGTAATACAACATCAGGAACACTTCCATTAGGAATTTGTTGATTTACTGATAATGTATTACGACACCAGTGACACCTTGCTTGGGTCACTTCTGAAGTATCTATCACTACTTCTGCACCACAACTACTACATTTAAACGTTACAACATCATTTGTATCTGCAACAATATCTGTTGCACCCGAACCAATCACCTCACCTTTTAATTGACTGATATCGGTTTCTAACCCTGCTACTTTTTCTGGTTCAAATTCGTATCTACAAAAATTACATCTTAAATGGCCATTATTTACATTGACAGATATATCAGTAGAGCCACATTTTGGACACTTGTTTTGTCCATCTTTTGCCCCTACGTCTGTTTTTACAATCGTAGGAGCATCTGATGAAACTAGATTTTTATCTTCAGGCATTTAACTATAATCCTAAAATTTGTTTTTTTACAGCATCATAATCTTCTTGACTAATCGCACCGGCATCCAAAAGTTTTTTCATTTCTAATAATCTTGTCGTAGGATCTTGTTGTGTCCCAGCAGGTTGAGCTGATTGTTGTGGTTGTGTAGGTTGAGGTTGTTGAACTGGTTGTGCAGGCTGAGATTGTTGAGCAAATGCTGGTTGATAACTAGATTGAGTAGCTGGTTGTTGCATTCCACCCATCATTCCTCCAGCTGCATTCATGCCCATTCCCATAAATGCCATTGCTGCACCGCCACCATTTTCTCCGGCAGATTGCATTCCTCTAGCAACTGCTTGTTGCATAAATGAATTGCCGCGAGCGCCAGATAAAGCATCGGCTTTTTTTACATCTTTCATTAATTCTTTTGTATCTTCATCGTATTCAATTGAAAGAATAGCTGTTTTGACAATTTCTAATCCACGTGTCGTTTTCCATTGATAAGCATCTTCTACAGCTTGTGCCATTGCTTGCGCAAAACCGATTTGATCTCCTTGGATTTTTGAAATTCGGTTACCTTTACTAGGATCATTCGTGTAATTTGAGAAAGCTGCAGATAATGTTCCTACAACTTCGTTAAACAATTGTGTACCTGCTTCATTATCCATATCTGCAAAATCAAATACTGGTGCTCCTGGTTGTAAATATTTTGCTGGAACAAAGTTTTTTACAAACAACAATGGATCTACAATTTTTAATGTATAAGTTCCTCTTGTAACTGCACCTACTTGTGTTCCAAAATAAGCATCATCCCAATAAATTTCTGATTGTGTACCAAAACGATTATTTGGAATCTCTTTTAAGTTTACATAAAATGCTAATTGTTGAGATCCTGGTTGACCTCCAAATTTTACTTTTTCCCAAGTTTGTTTCCATAATTGAGAAAAAATACCATCGCCAGCAAACATAGATTGAGAATTTGGATCATCAGATTTATAAATAAATCCACCTGGTTCTGCAATCATACCTGTAATTGCACCATCTTGAATTGTAATTAATGCAGTCCCTTCTGGTACAATAATTTTAGTTCCGTTACTAATGATATTTTCACTACCTTTAGTATTTTCTCCACGACCTGCATTTTCTCCTTTTGGAACAGCCTCAAATAGTGCTGCGGTTGCAGGAACATTTGGTCTTGGCATATAAAAATCTTGCCATTGATCTGCAAAAGTTCCACCTAGTGCTCCTGTAAAAGCTTTAATAAATCCCATATTTTTACCTACCTTTTCTAAAAATACTTTTTTTGAATAAGTGCTTTACAATAGAACAAGCTTTTTTTAATTCTATCTTACCTACTCCTATTCTAAAGTAATTGTATCATATTTATTTTTCGACTGGCAATCTTTTGAAAGAAATAATTATTATATAAAAACTACTGACAATTCGATTTGCCAGTAGTTTGATTTATTTTGTTTGGTCGTTTAGGATGCCCATCTGGTCTACATGCTTTAATTCTTTTAATACCATACATGCAAAAATATTAGGATTGATACAATAGTTCACAATTTCTTGTTCCTTCTCTGACGGCTGTGGATAAGATGCATCGCTTTCCAATAATAGTAGTCCTATTTTTTTATCTTCTCTTTTAGAATTCCAATCTACAAAATACACTGGTTCATCTTCACGCATACGACTAGGAAGAAAATCCCAATGTTCCCATTCTTTTTTTGATGGTATTTTGTCTCCTACCCAATTATACATTTTCAAAACATTACTAGAATGGTAATATTCTTTCATTGGTAAAGATCCAATATTACTGCGAGTAATTGCGACAACTCTAAATAAGACATATTTCTGTTTCCATTTGCTACGTTCTACATCATCAAATTCATATTCTGTAGTACTATGAATTTGATACAATAACAAATCTCCAACGTTCCAATTTGCTTTGAATATTTTTAACTTTCCTACCTTTTTCTCTGGTGGCATTGGTGACTCTAATCTCTCTTTTAACTCTTCCAAAACCTTTTTCCGTTTTGGAAATAATTTTGGATTTTCTTCTTTCCATCTTTCTAAATTGGTTCCGAGTTTTAGGTACCTTAATGCTTCTTTTTTTACTTTTGGATGTAGTCTTCCATACTTCCACTGTGTATCTGCTAAAGCAAACCAAAACGGTGGTGCATCATCTTCATCATCAATATAATCTTCATAATACTCTAACATTAATTCTGTTGCTTCTTCATTCGTTTTTCCTACTCGAAGCCAGTTTAAGTAATCACTTTTGACATCACACGTTACATCATCTTGATATAGTCCGCATCCCCATATTCCCATATAACAGTCTCCTTTAGCACTTATAACATATTTAAGATATTCTTTTCCGTATTGACAACTTTCAATTTTAAAATTCGGTCCATTATTTTCTGATCTGTTAAAGCAACGATAAATGCATCAATTGGCATAAGTGGAAATAATATATTTCTAAGAAATAATTTGACTCTGCTGGGCTTAGAGCCATCTTGATTTACGATTTGTAATCCGACTAACTTCTTACCAATACTTCCTGTCGTAAATGGAATATCTTTAAAAAGTACTAAGCAATATTGAAAAATCATCAAAATAGGCATATAGGTATATATTAATTCCATTTGGCCTTTTGTAATAATAAGAGAGAAGAACGATGCTATCAATCCTAAAATTGGAGTATCAATCCAGAAAAACGCTATTACTCTTTTAAAAAACATTCTATCACTCCCTTATTAAATGCACAGTTACTTTCATTATTAGTTTGATCTACTTTGTTTGATCGTTTAATGTTCCCATCTGTTCATTGTAATCTAAGTCGCGAACTATATCTTCTCCAAATACATTATCATTTACCCAAAATGTGTTTAAATCTGAAGCTTCTTCTTCGGTAGGTTTCGGATACTTATTATCTTCCATTACTAATTGAAATCCTAATTTTTTTATTTCTCTACCCCAACCAGGAAGAATAAATGAAGACCATCTGCTATGCCATTAGAATCTACTAGGAAGAAACTCTAATCGGTTGATGATTTCTAGATTCGGTGGTTCATTTCCTACCCAATTATATACGATAATTTTATTTTCGGAATCATAATATTTATCTCTTGGTAAAGATCCAATATTAGAGTAACTAATTGCAATCACTCTTATCAAAATGTATTTTCCATTCCATTTACTTGCATTTACGAATTCTTCTTCACTTTTAGAATTGCTATGAATTTGGTATAACAAGACGTCTCCTACTTTCCATTTTGCATGAGACATGCGTAATTTCGTTACCTTTTTCTCTGGTGGCATTGGTGACTCTAATCTTTTCTTTAACTCTTCCAAAACCTTTTTTCGTTTCGGAAATAATTTGGGATTTTCTTCTTTCCATCTTTCTAAATTGGTTCCGAGTTTTAGGTACCTTAATGCTTCTTTTTTTACTTTTGGATTAAGTCTTCCATACTTCCATTGTGTATCTGCTAAAGCAAACCAAAATGATGGTGCATCATCTTCGTCATCTATATAATCTTCATAATATTCTAGCATCCATTCTGTTGCTTCTTCATTTGTTTTCCCTACTCGAAGCCAGTTTAAGTAATCATCTTTTACATCACATGTTACATCATCTTGATATAGTCCGCATCCCCATATTCCCATATAACAGCCTCCTTGATTTCATTAACGAGTACAATCTTCTTTCATTTCCATATCAATATTTCCAATTACAATGTCATTACAACCGAACGTTTTTTGATAAGCGATAATCTTAAAATCATCATAGAAGTATTCTACTGTCCCACCATCCCAATAGGATTCAGAGCGATTTGCACTATCGAATACTTCATCTAGGGTAATGACATTACGAAGGATTGCATCTTTGAAATCGTACTTTTTTCCGTTTTTTTCTACTGTTATCTCTTCAATGCAGTCTAAGTAGATATTCCTTCCTTCTTGTTTAAAGTAAAGTTCTTCATCCGCACAAGAAGTACTTTCTATTACTGTAAACTCTAGTGACTTTCTAGTGAGTATTTGAAATAGAACAATCAATAAAATACATACCAAAACGATTCCTAAAATAATTCCTACTCTCTTTTTCATAAACTCCTACCTTTAATAAAAGAATACCATAAAAAAAGAAAACGCACTAGGCGTCTTCTAATAATTTTTCAATTCGCAGCTGCTCGTTTGGTTCTGCTATGATTTTTAGAGAACTTTCTTTGTCGTTTTCTAAGTGTCCCATTTGAAGTGTACGGATAACTCGTTTGGTAATTCCGATTCGGCCATCTACAAAAGTGACATCTCCTAGAACATTTTTGATTTCTTTTTCTACAAACGCAAAGTGTGTACATCCTAAAACGACGACTTCCGTCCCTTTAAATGGGGCCAGTTTTTCTTTTAGATACTCTTCTATTTTGGGACTATCTTGTTCGATCATCGCTGCTAGTTCATCCACTTCTACTACTTGTGTGTTTTTGGTTTGATACAAGTTGCAAAGTTCTTGGAAGCGTTCTGAATACTCCGTTCCTTTGGTTGCAAGTACGATTGTTTTACTATCTGGATAGTGATCGTGAATCACTTTTAGAGCAGGTTCTGTTCCAATGAATGGAATGTTTTTGTACTTTTCTCTAATCTTACCTAGCACCATCGTCGTAGCGGTATTACATGCGACGACGATTAATTTCGGATGATACGTTAATAAATCTTGAACGTGATGATCGACAATTTGAAATAACTCTTCTTTCGTTTTGGTTCCGTACGGATTATTTTTAGCATCTGCTAAATAGATGTAGTTTTCATTTGGCAAATAATGTTTGACTACTTTTAAAATCGATACTCCGCCAATGCCGGAATCTAAAAATGCAATTGGACGTTCTTTCATGAAATTCCTCCTAAAACAATGTCATTTGACTGGATTCAGGTAAATCTTCTAACATTCCCATCAAACGCATTTTATCAATTAAGGTACTACTAATTTTGCCGCGTTTTTGTAAGTCTTCGATACTTAAGAAATACTTTTTCTTTCGCTCTTCGACAATTTGGTTGGCAACGTTTTCACCTAGACCGTCGATGGTTTTAAATGGCGGTATTAAAGTGTTTGGATCGTTTTCATCGATTACGAAATATCTAGAGTCGCTCTTTTCAATCGAGATGTTGGCGAATTTAATTCCTCTTGCTGTTGCTTCCAAAGCGACATGAAGAGAATCTAGAATGCCTGACTCTTTATTCGTTGCTTCGAATCCTTTGGCATTAATCATATCCATTTTGGCTTTGATGGCATCGTACCCTTTAATCATCGTTTCGATATCGAAGTCATCGACACGAATTGAGAAATATGCGACATAATACCAATTTGGATGATGGACTTTAAACCAAGCGATACGAAGGGCGCTCATAACGTATGCACAAGCATGGGCTTTTGGGAACATATATTGAATTTTATGACAAGACTCAATATACCAGTCCGGAATGTTTGCTTGTTCCATCTTTTCTTTCCAAATTTTCCATTCGTCTGGAATCTTTTTGGCTTTGCCTTTTCTTACAAATTCCATAATCTTGAAGGCATCTTTTGGAGCCATACCGTAGTTCATTAAGTTTACCATGATGTCGTCACGACAACCGATAACGTCTTTGAATGGTACGACGTTGTTTTTGATTAGTTCACTGGCGTTTCCTGCCCAAACGTCAGTTCCGTGGGAAAGGCCTGAAATTTTTACTAGTTCTGAGAATGTCTTCGGTTTGGTTTCTACCAACATGTTAATTACGAATCTCGTACCTAGTTCTGGAAGTCCTAGCGTTCCCGTTGGACATTCGATTTGTTCTTCGCTTACACCAAGTGATGTTGGACTCGTTAATAGAGAATATACTTCTTGATCATCAAACGGAATCGTTTTGACGTCGATACCTGATAAGTCTTGTAGTTTTCTTAATACGGTCGGATCATCGTGTCCTAGAATATCTAGTTTTAAAACGTCTTGGTCGATGGCATGGTATTCAAAGTGGGTTGTCTTCCATTCGGCCGTTGGATCATCGGCTGGGTATTGGAATGGTGTAAAGTCATATACATCCATGTACTGTGGAATAACGACGATTCCACCTGGGTGTTGGCCAGTCGTTCTCTTGACACCGGTACAGCCGGCGGCAATTCGCTCTACTTCAGCCGTTCGCATGTTCGTGATACCTTTGTCTTCGCAGTAGCCTTTGACATATCCGAAAGCGGTTTTTTCGGCAACGGTACCAATCGTACCGGCACGATATACGTTTTCTTCACCAAACAATACTTTGGTATAAGCATGAGCACTGGCCTGATTATCACCAGAGAAGTTCAAGTCGATATCGGGTACTTTGTCAGCATTAAATCCTAAGAAGGTTGCGAATGGCATGTCTTGCCCTTCCTTTCCTAGTGGTTCGCCACATTTCGGACAAACTTTATCAGGAAGGTCGTATCCACTTGAGAATGTCTTAGAATATGGAACACCATCTGGGCCGATAAACTCAGAATATTTGCAGGATTCGTTTTTACATAAGTAATGAGCAGGAAGCGGATTAACCTCAGTAATTCCCATCATCGTTGCGACGAAGGAAGAACCGACGGAACCACGGGAACCTACGATGTAACCATCTTCATTCGAATGGCGTACCAATCTTTGAGCAATTAGGTAAATCGGATCGAATCCACCACCGATAATACCACCTAATTCTTTCTTTACTTTTTTAGCAATCTTATCATCTGTTTGTTCGCCGTCTTCTTCGGTCCAATTCGCTAGAACATGTTCTCGTACTAGTTCTTTGACGGAATCGAATCCTTTTAAAATGGTCTCGTGTAATTTGGCATACGATTTTGCTTCTTTTTTCTCGTCTGTTAGATCTGGTTCTTCTTCCTCCACCTTTTGCTTACATAGACGGTATACAATGTCACCGTAAAGTTCCGTTGCAATCCGTGACTCGATGTTGTATGGAAGTGGATCTCCGTACCAATCGGCTGCTTTCGTATATACTAGTTCCGTTACGACGGCTGGACAGTCTAGATAACTCTTGCCGTCGTCACTGCGCACTTTTGGTGAAAATGGAATTCCACCTGTGTCGATGATAACTTCTAAGATTTCACACATATCGGCAATCTTGTTTGGATTTTCGATTACAATTTTGTGTCGTTCTTCTTCACTGATGAATGGGAACGCTTCTAACATTTCATCAGTCGTTCTAAAGTATTGATTTGGTATTTCTTTGATATCGCTTTTTGCTAATGGATGACGTCCTCCACCTGGTACTTTTTGGTTGACGATAATCTCTCTATAGATTCTGTCTTCGGGATTCAACTGATGAACGTCGCCCGTTGCTACAATCAGTTTACCAGCTTGCTCGGTAGCAGAGATAATCTTCTTGATGTTTTCCACAACTTCTTGTTTGGTATCGAAGTCATGGGTATCTACCAAATGTTGGTACACTTCTGGTGGTTGTACTTCGACATAATCATAGAAACTGATAATGTTGGTAAGTTCCTGGTCGCCTTTACTTCTAGCGGCACTGAAAACTTCACTTTCATAACAGCCGGAGCCGATTAAAAGCCCTTCTCGCAAAGCTTCTACTTCACTTCTTGGAATGCGTGGAACTTTGTATAAGTATTTCGTATTTGCTAAGGAAATCAAACGGAATAGATTTTTTAATCCCGTTTTGTTTTTTGCCAAAACGTTGATGTGATGCGTTACACCATATTTATAAATTTCGTCTTTGGCAACGAGACGATTAAAGTCTTCGATGGTCTTGTAATTGTTGGCATCTAACTTCTTTAACATTTTATAAAATACGAGAGCCGTTCCTTCGGCATCGTAATCTCCTCTATGGTGAGCAGATTCATCCCAAGGAACGTCGTAACGTTTTACTAAGGCACTCAAGCTGTGTCTTGCATACGTGTTATCCAATGTTTGAGATAGTTTCAACGTATCGATAATCGTATTCTTGAATTCGCCTAAATTGTATTTATCCATAGCTGCTAGCACGAATGAGGTATCGAACTTAGCATTGTGAGCGACGACCGGAGCATCTCCCGTCCAGGCAAGGAACCGTTTGACAGCGTTTTCTTCATTATCTTTATCTTTTAACATCTCGTCGGTGATGTTCGTAATTTCTGTAATCTTCGTAGGTAGTTTTCTACCAGGATTGATCAGTTCATCGAAGCGGTCGACAATCTCGCCTTGATGCATCTTGACAGCACCAATTTCGATGATAGAATCTCCGCCCGTGGCATTGAACCCAGTCGTCTCTAAGTCGAATACGACGTAAGTTGTATCTAGTAATGGTAGAGTGCTAGGTCTAATGACGATATCGACAGAGTCATCTACCATCATGAACTCGGCACCGTAAATTGCCTTGAACGGTTCTTGTCCTTCTTTTAAATGTTTGTTATAGTCCGTTACATAATGGAACACATCTGGGAATGCTTGAACGGCATTGTGATCGGTTACAGCGGCTGCTTTGTGGCCCCAACTCACTGCTTGGCGGATGTATGCTTTGGCATCCATGACACCGTCCATTTGACTCATTTTCGTATGAGCGTGTAACTCGACTCTCTTTTCTGCATTTTCATCTTTTCTGCTTTCATCCGGGTGATCGTACTTCATGATATCTCTTGCATTTAACACGATTTCTTTGGCAAACGCATCATTTTTTGTATACCCTCTGATGATAAACCATTTACCTGCTTTCAATTCTTTTTGTAGTCTTGCATATTCTTCGTCATCGCGAACGAACACTTTGCAATAAATACTGTCGGTGTAATCTGTAATCTTCAGTGTAATAATTTTAAAATCCGTCTTAGATGACTCAAATAAATCGACACCGAAGACGTTGGCTGCAACCGTGATGTTGTTGTCTTCGCCCACGATACTTTGGATAGGAACCGGTGTATCTTTTATCGTTCTTCCTAGTACACAGTTTTCATCGGGAGCCGTCTTTTGGGCACGGAAGCCGTTACTCTTCGGTTTTTCTGTTTCTACTTTTTTAACTGGTTCGACAATTCTCGCTGATTCGACTGATTCTTGAATTTTTTGTTTCGTCTCCGCACTTTTTTCTTCATTCATGATGATTCCAATTTTAGAAGTGAATCCATAGTCTCTATAAAAGTCATTGATTTTATTGATCATTTCTTCTACTTGATGACGTTCTGCTACATTGGTAACTTCGATATTGTACGTATCGTCATCGCTCATTAAATTATCTTTAAAGATCATCGACATCCGTTGGACATTTTTTACTTTTTCTAATGTCCGTTCATAGTACTCAGGAATTTTAGAAGAATCTTCTTTTTCTACTTCCACTTCTAACCGAATGTTCAGTACCATCTTGTATGCTTCTTTTAGGGCATCTTCCAAGGCAAAGAACAACTCACTAGAAAAGTTCGTCGGATTTTGCAACACGAACGTCCATTCATGATTTTTTTGTTTTACATGAATCTGTTTTAGAGAAGCATATAGTAATTCTTGTTTATATTTTGCATCTAATGAAATGTATCCTAATAACTTATTTAATTCTTCCATACGGTACCTTCTTCTAGATGATTTCTAAGTCATCGATTCTTAAAATTTGTTTTTGATTGCGGATACAGAAATCGATAAATCCAATTAAATCGATTTTAGATAATTCTTCTTCTATTTTATACTCTTCAATATCAAATGCAATTTTATCTCTCATCATGTACTTTGTTAACGTATCTTCCGTTGCTCCTAAATACATCAGCCAATACGGATAAATTTGTTTCTTTAAAAACTTTAATGTCGGGTCTCCCATTCCTGCGGTGTAGTTCGATTTTCCTGTAATTCTCGTATAAAGTTCATTATTGATAGCAAGTTCTAAGACAGCTTTTAAGATATCTTTGTATTCTGGTTTATAGTTTCCAATTTTATATCTTACTGTCGAATAGACGATACTTAAGATAGCACCTAGCCCACTTTGCATATCGCTTTCTCTCCCCCAAACGATGATGTTTTCTTCGTTTGCATAATCGTAGTAGACGACATTCATCTTGGGTGGTACGACTAAAATTTGATATTCTGTATCAAAAGGCATTCTCGTAATTTCCAATAAATTTTTGGCAATCGCTTTTTTATTTTTATCCCAGACTTGCATCAAAAAGATACGGTGCTTGTCGGCATCTTTTTTGATTTTTTCATACATTTTCGATTCCAATGCTAAATTGTAAATCGTATCGTCGTCCGGAATGAAATTTTTGATGTTGCGAATCATCATTCTTTGATCATTTTGTAAACTTTCATACTGCTTTCTATATTTTTTCCAAACGGTCGTTTTAAAATCTTGACTTTCCGAAGAGATAGAGGCACCAAACAGTAGGTTCCAAATGATAATAAAATCGTTTGTCATAAAATTCAATACCATAATCCCACTTCCTTACTAACTATATATAAATATAACATACTTGCTGCTCATTTGAAAACAAAACTTGCTGGTTATTTGAAAATAATAACCGTTTTACGACTGGTTCAAATGAGAGTCCAAAATGAAAAGACTTTTGGTAAAAAGTCTTCCCTATTTTACTTTGTTAAATGAGTGATGTAAGCCTCTTCAAATGCTAAGGCTTGCTCTTTCGTTACCGGCTTCAATTCTTGTCCATTTTGGAAATAAGCCGTCAGTTTTTCATCTAACATTTCTTCTTGTAAATTACTTCGATCTTCTAAATAATGAATGATATCGATTCCATCTGCCACAATATGTCGCATATATTCTTTGGCTAACTTTTTGGAGTTCGTCATGTACTTGGTTACAAATTGCATTTCTGGTCCTTTTTCCATCAGTGCCGTTGCATATTTACCTTTGCCATCATCTAGGAACGAGATACCTAAATGGCGCATTACTTTTTTGGCAATGACTTCACAAATTTCACGATCTAGATAATCAAGAACCGTAACTTCGCCTGTACTACGCGTGTATTCCATCGTCGTAAACCCTTGATAGTAATCTTCTTTTAAGGTTGTCTTTCCAGTAAAGAATAAGCGGTCTCCAATCGTAACGGGATCCGTGTATGTCGTACCGTTTACTTCTAGTACGCTCAAATTCTTATGAGGAATAATTGTCGTTCCCATATAGCTTGCTAGTTGAGTATAAAATTCTTTTGTTACAGCGACCGAATTTGAAAAATCGATGCCACCAATTTTTTCTAGTTTTCCAGATAGTAAAATTTCTTTTTCTTCTAATATTGCAATTATGCTTTCGTAACGATTATCCGCACCTTGATAGACAATATTTACAGATGCCGGACGAATTTTTTTATAATCTAGACTCGTTACGGATACGCCGTTTACTTGAATCGAATCATCCTCTCCTGGTACGAAGTCCTTTAAGCGAATCGTCTTTATTTCCGATAGTTTTGCTAATGTGTACCTGGCGCTTACCATGCCATCTGTTAAATGTTCAATGGCAATGGCATAATCGATTGCTTGGTCAATGAAATCGATGCTCGGTTCTACTGATGGATTCCAGTGACTATTGGGTCCTAAAAAGTGTTCAAACTCCTTACGCAATTCTTCCTTCATCTATAATTCCTCTACTTTCATAAAGTTGGTGTATCCGGCTGTCGCTGGAAATCCTCCTGTAATAATTACTAAATCTTTTTCTTTTAGAGATAGTTCTTTGGTAATCACTTTTTTACATCCAATTACGATTTCATCGGTCGTTAAGAAATGTTTGGTTTTCGTCGGATAAATTCCATAATGAAGAGTCAAAGAACTGACTGTCTCTTCATCTGGAGAGGTTGCCACTACAGGCACGGGTGGTCTAAACATACTCATTTTTTTAGCAGTATAACCAGTATTCGTAGCAAGAATGATTCCTTTGATATTTAAGTGATTTGCCATATCTACGACTGAGTATGCGATGGAAGATGTGACATCTTGTAAATCTGTCACGTTCATATCGCGCAATATTTTTCCGTAATCTAGTTCTTCTTCGGCTACTTCGATGATATTTGTCATCATCTGTACAGACTCTACGGGATGGTTGCCAAGAGAGGTTTCCTTATTTAAACAGACAGCATCGACACTATCCATAACGGCATTGTAAATATCGCTAATTTCAGCCCGAGTTGGAATGATACTCACCATCATGGAAGTTAACATCTCGGTAGAAACAATGGCTAGTTTATTTGCTAGATGTGCTTTTTTTACAATCTGTTTTTGAATTCCTGGAAGACGTTCCAAAGACACTTCGATGCCTAAATCTCCTCTTGCAATCATAATTCCATCACAAAGATTAATAATTGCATCGATATCTTCTAATGACTGTTTATTTTCAATTTTTGCAATCAATTGGATGTGCTCGTCATCTTCTTCGATTAAAGCATCGGTAATATCTAATATATCCTCGTGACTACGAACGAAAGATAATGCTAGAAAATCGACACCTAAACGATGAGCAAAAGCGATATCATCGCGATCTTTTTGACTCACATATGGAGCAGATAGATGGATGGTTGGAATATGAACAATCTCTTTGTTCGTCAATTCACCGCCCTTGACTACTTTGCAAATTAACGTTTCCGTCATCTTTGCTGTCACCTCTAATTCGGCGGTAGCATCTCCAAATAATAAATGCGTTCCTTCACGTACGTCTTTTAATAAATTTGAATATAAAATGGAGAATCCTTCTTTCGTTCCAACACGCGGTTTATTATAAATTTCTATTTCACTACCTTCTTTTAAAGTGATATGTCCATTATCAAGTGTTCCGACGCGCAATGTAGGGCCACTGTTTTCCACCATAATTCCACAGACCAGTCCTAATTTGGATGCAATGTCACGAACTTTTGCAATCATTTTTTCACAGCAGTCGTAGCTTAACGAACCTAAATCGAATCTTGCCACATTCATGCCATTTTGCAACATCTGTTTGATTTCTTCATCGGTTTGATGAAGGCCAATCGAGCATACAATTTTTGTCTTTTTCATACTTGCTTCCTCCAATCGATTCTACATTCATTATACTATAGAAATTTCATTTCTAATGAAAAAAAGTCTTTTTTTGAAAGACTTTTATACAGGACTTTACGAAATTGGTTCGATTTTACGAACGATAATTTGATATTGGTCGAGACGTTTTTCGACGTTTCCTATTATTTTTAAAATCATTCCCTTTTGGATATCTGGATAACTAGCAAATACTTTTGGGAATAAAGTGAACTCCATCGAACCGGATTCATCGCTTCCAGTTAGGAACATCATCGCGTCTCCTTTTTTGGTCGTAATCTGTTTCGTATTATCGACAAGAACAATCGTCGTTACGATTTTATTGAAGTAGTTTGGCGTATCCGTTAGATGAATGGCATTTGGAGTTTGTTTTAAGTAAGATGTCGTCGGGTGATTATTTAAATAAATTCCAAACGTTTCTTTTTCTTTCACTAGTAAAACTTCTTTTGGATACTCGGAAACGATTTCTAGTTCTGGTTTCATTATGAATTCTGGATTTAGGTCCTTGGCTAAATCGACGTAATTCATAATGGCATCTAGATTGTAATATAAGGTTGCCGTATTATAATGAAACGATTTGAAACATCCGGCATCGATCAATGTCTCCATGACTTTTCGTGTTAAACTTCTAGAAGCCGTGCGAGAGGCAAAGTCAAAGATATCTTGAAATGAATGGTCGTTTCGGGCCTTTATGATTTCTTCACTAGTCACAATGCCGACATTATGAATGGCTGATAAGGGATAGCGGATACCATCACTTTCTGGAATATACCTGATTCCTGATAAATTAATATCAGGTGGTAAAATGGCCAAATGACGAGCCTTGGCTTCGTTGATATACTCTCTCGTTTTGTTATCGTTACCAATGACACCGGAAAGTAGATTGGAATAGAAATACTTCGTGTAATGCGCTTTTAAATAAGCCATTTTAAAGGCGACTACCGAGTATGCGACAGAGTGTGATTTATTGAACCCGTAGTTTGCAAAACGTAAAATCAAATCGAAAATTTCTTTTGCTTTCGCCTCTTGATACCCGCGATGAATGGCACCGGATATAAACTTCGGTTCTTCTTTTTTTAAGACGTCCATCTTCTTTTTACTCATTGCTCTTCTTAAGACATCTGCTTCGCCAAATGAGTACCCAGCGACGACATTTGCAATCTGCATGATTTGTTCTTGGTAGATGATGATTCCGTTCGTGCTTTTCAAAATATTTTCCAAAGAAGGGTCGATGTACGTCACTGGTTCTTCTTTGTGCTTTCTTCTGATGTAGGAATCGATATTGACGGCAGGACCTGGTCTAAACAAAGCGATGGCGGCGACGATATCGTCGAATGAGTCTGCTTTTAAATTTCGTAAGAAGTTTTTCATACCAGCAGACTCAAACTGGAAAATACCGGTCGTATCGGCCGTTTGAAAGATTCGAATCGTATCTTTGTCATCTAAAGGGATATGGTTGAAATTGATTTTCTTACCCTCGTACGTTTCGATATCTTTTAAAATATTCATAATCGTCGTTAAGTTGGTAATTCCTAAAAAGTCCATTTTTAGAAGACCTAATTCTTCTAGGTAATTCATCGTGTATCCAGTTAGATACATATCGTCACTTTTGATTAATGGGACCAACTCATCTAGTTCTACTTGCGACATGACGATTCCAGCCGCATGGGAAGAAGTATGACGTGGAAATCCTTCGATTCGCATTGCCACTTTTAACATTTTCTTTAACGAGTCATCCTCGTCTATTTTTCTTTGGAAACGTTCGTTGTTTTGATAAATTTCTTTTAATGACTCCTTACTCATGGCTGGAATTTCTTTACAGACAGAATCGACTTTGTAAAGTGGGATGTTAAATACACGAGAGACATCCCGAATGGCTTGCTTAGCGGCTAAAGTTCCGAAGGTTACGATGCCAGCGACTTTTTTATGACCGTATTTATCTTTTACGTAGTCGATAATTTGATTTCTGTAAACATCTGGAATATCGGTATCGATATCGGGCATCGTAATTCGTTCTGGGTTTAGGAATCGCTCAAATAGAAGGTCGTACTGTAACGGATCGATTTCGGTAATCCCTAGACAGTATGCGACTAGACTGCCGGCAGCACTTCCTCTTCCTGGACCTACTAAGATGCCGTTTTGTTTGGCATAGCGAATAAAGTCGTACACCACCAAAAAGTAGTTTGCAAAACCCATTTTTTCAATGACGGACAATTCGTATTCCAACCGTTCTTTGTCTTTTTCTGTAACCGCACCACTTCTTCTTTTATAAATGCCTTTTTGACATAGCATTCGTAAGTATTCTGGGGCAGGTACATGGTCTTTCGTCTCATAAATGGGAAGAGATAATTCGTATTTTGGAAACTCTAAATTTATCATCGAAGTGATGACTTCAATATTTTTTAATCCTGTTTTTCCTGTATAATGATGCATCTCATTGGGAAGTTCTAACGGAAGGGCGTGAATGTTGTAAGATGGATGATCGGCAATCGTCTTGCCATCACGAATACAGTATAAATACTCTAGTAACTCTCGTTCATTATCCTTTATATAAAGACGTTTCGGAGCAAATACGACTTTATCCGTTAGAAGAAGTTCTTCTTTGGCTTCCTCCAAATCCTGATAAGCCAAATAGATATCCATTACTTTGTTAGATAACGTATTCCAAGTACGCATATTTGCAAATGGAATTAAAAAGATTAAGTTCTCTTGATATTTTAAAACGTCTTCCATTTGGATATCTCGTTCACAAAGAATACTAGATAACTTTAGTAACCCTTTATAACCGGCATAGTTTTTAGCATAAGCGATGATTTCACCACCATCTATCGTCATCGATAAACCGATGACCGGCTTGATATTTTCTTTTTGACATGCCTTATAAAACTCCAAGCAAGCGAAGAGGTTCGGATCGTTGATTCCTAACACCGTGATGCCGTTTTCTTTGGCATAAGAAATTAAAGAATCGATGGAAATGAGACTCGATAGTAACGAATAATTGGTTTCAATGTTTAAAATTTGATTCATATTCCACCTTCTTTCTATTCATATTTTATCATACTTGCTATCTTTTTAATCATTTTTTTGATTTGAATCCACTGTTTTTTCGTTTCAAATAAGCGGGTTCCCTTTGATTTTGTTTGACTTCTTCCCAATATTATGGTAAAGTTATAGATGCAAGTAATTTTTAGTAGAAAAAAAGGAGGAATTAACATGGCAGTAAACGTTTCAGAAAGAAAGCCATCTTTTGGAAATAGACGTTCTCATTCTTTACGTGCTACACGTCACAAACAAAAATTAAATTTACAAACTGTGAGATTAGAAGATGGTAGTAAAGTTAGAATGACTACAAAGGAAATTAAAACTCAAAGAAAAAACGTAAAAGCTGCTTAATTGCAGTTTTTTTGTGGCATTTTTGATTCATCTGTGATACGATTTTATTATCATGAGGTGGATTATGAAGAGTAAGATTTTTTCTAGTAGTATCGTTTCTTATCTTATCTGGTATTTTGTAGGAATCATTACCGTATTGTTAATCTCTACTATAGTCCCACTGATTCCTTTTTTTGTAACGAATATTTTTTTATTTATACCAGTCGATTTAATCCTTCTTTGGGAACTCGTGCGAGTTCCTGTTGAGAAAAAACAAGATGCATTGTTTATGAAATACAAGAACGCTTTTATCCTTTGGTCTTCTCTTTTATACGTACTCGTATATTTCGTTCTCGATTTGGACCATTTGCATTTGATTTTAGATATCATCGCTCATATCATTTTAGCAATCGTTATCATCAGGCCAAAGTTTGCAGTGATAGAAAGTACCATTCAAAAAAACATTCAAGAGTATTTTAATGAAAGTAAAAAATAGTATGGTGTTCATACTATTTTTTTATCGTAACTTCGTAATGGCTTCTTGGTAATTATCACTATTTAAAACATAGCTACCACTCACTAAAATATCGGCATCCCTCACATCATCTTTCGTTTCCGGATTGATACCTCCGTCAACTTCTAATAAGACAGGAATGTGTTCCCGTTCAATTTTTTCGCGTAATTTATGAAGTCTTGCCGTCGTATCTTTTAAGAAATCTTGACCGCCTTTACCTGGTTCGACACTCATGACTAGTACTAGTTCAATATCGTCGATATATGGATAAATCATCTCGACATCCGTTCCTGGTTTAATAGCGATTCCCGCTTTGATTCCATAACTGTGGATGAGATCAATTAACTTTTTGGTATCACTCGTTGCTTCTAGATGAAACGTGATGAACTCTGTATTGAGTAAGGCATAATTTTTGATTTCTTTTTTAACATCCTTTACCATCAGGTGAACATCTAGTCGTTTCGATGTGTATTTGTATATATTTTTCATGTCTTTAAAACGAAGTGTCTTTTCTTTTACAAATTTTCCATCCATAACGTCAACGTGAATGTAATCGGTATCGGTCACATTCAGTTTCATCAAGTCAGATGGAATTTTTTTACTACTCAAAAATGAGATGGAAGTTTTTTTCACCATTTTCGCCTCCTTTTATCCGGACTCGTGACGAGACGTCTGTAACTATCGTAACGACTTTTTAAAATTGTGCCCTTTTCTACTTCCTTTTTGATTTGGCATTCTGGTTCGTTCGTATGACTACAGTCTCTAAAAGGACACGGATAGTTTTTGAATTCAATCATCGCACTGGCAATCTCCAAGGGTTCATACTCCGTAAACTCCAAAGCAGAAAAACCGGGGGTATCTAATACTTTACCACCGAATAAGTTCCATAGTTCGATGTGTCTCGTCGTATGTCTACCACGACCTAAACTTTCGGATACTTCACCAGTTTCTAAATTTAGATTCTCGTCTAGCTGATTTAACAATCTGCTTTTACCTGCTCCCGTTTGACCAGTGAATACGGTCGTTTTGTCCTGAAACAGTTTTTTAATTTCTTCTAGTTGCGTATTTTCTAGCACCGTGTATCCGATCTCTTTATAATACTTCATCGTCTCTCTTACTTTTTCTTTTACTTCATCACTTACTAAATCTAGTTTTGTCAATATGATGACCGGTGTAATGTGATTTAGTTCTAGTTGGACGATTAACTTATCCAGTAAGAACGGATCGAAGTCTGGTGTCTTTAAACTCGTGATGATAAATCCTTGATCGATGTTTGCAACCGGTGGACGTTTGATTTCGTTTTTCCGTTTTAACACTTCTGTAATTTGTTTTTTCTCTTCATCAAAAAGAACAAAGTCACCCACGTATGGATTAACTTTGTTTTTGCGGAAAATTCCTCGGCATGTGCAAGGAATCGTTTCATTTTCTGTACTTACAAAGTGAATATCACTTAAAATCTTTACAATTTGACCTTTCATAAACTCCCCTTACTGTGTGTTGTTGTCATCTTTTGAATCTTTTTCTGTATCGGATGTGTTATCCTCTTCTTCATCATCTGCTGGTTTACCGGAATCCGTAGGTTCTGTTGCAACTGTAATCTTAAGTGTCGTGCCACTTACAATCGGTGTATCGGAACTTCTAGATTGACTTAAAATCGTTCCGGAAGCGTAATCGCTCGTCTCTTGATAATCGATTGTCAAAGTGATGTTGTACTGATTACAGAAGTTTTTCACATCGTCGACTGTCCATCCTTCTGTTACGAAATCTGGATATCCATCGATGATGTTCGGAATATACAATGTGATGGAATCGCCTTCGCTTAACGTTTCTCCGGCAGCGACAGATTGACCAATGATCTCTTGTTCTTCGTACTCGCTTGCGTTGTCTTCGATGTCTCGTTTTTCAATATTGACTTTAATTTGATACATACTTTCTAATAACGTTTTAATTTCAATATAATTTTTACCCGTATAGTCTTCTACTGTTAAAACGGTTTTACCGGTCGATTCTACAATCGTAATCGTCGTACCTTTTTTTATCTTACGACCAGCCTCTGGATCGGTACGAATGACGAGTCCTTTATCGACATCCGCACTTTCTTCCTTCACAGTCGATGTTGCCACTGCAAAGCCGGCTTCTTTTAGTTCATTTTCAGCATCGATGACACTCATGTTAGCAACATTTGGAACAACGATGTCTGGAACTTTGGTAAGTTCTGGAATAATTAGGAAAATACTAGCGATTCCAATTACGATTAGTGAAAATAGAATTGCTAAGGCAACGACGACTTTAGTCGATTTAGAAGATTTCTTAGGCGGTTCCTCTACCGGTGGCTCGTCTGGGACTTTCTTTGCAATCTCTTCTGTGTTTTCTTTTTCTTCCTTCTTGACTTCTTTTTTCTCTGGTTGTTTTTTGCTTTCTTTCTTCGTCTGTTTAACCGGTGTATCGTCATTCGATTTGATATCTTCTTCGTGTTCTGGATATTTGTACGTTATCTTCGGTTCATTTAGACGATCTTCATCTAGTGCCGTCAACAAGTCTTCGTGCATTTCTTTCGCATCATGATAGCGGTTTTTCGGATTTTTAGCCGTCGCTTTTAAAATGATGTTTTCAATGCTTTGTGGAATGGCTTCGTTTTGTTTCCTAACACTTGGTAGCGGTTCTTTAATCTGTTTCATAGCAATTTCTACGGCATTTTCTCCTTTAAACGGAAGTTTACCGGTTAATAATTCATAAAACAGAATTCCCATCGAGTAGATATCACTACGAATCGTGGCACCTTTTCCCAAGGCTTGCTCTGGTGGTAAATAATGAACACTTCCCATGACGGAATTCGTTTGTGTCAGTTGTGTCGAATTTAATGCCATGGCAATTCCGAAGTCTGTAATTTTAATTTGACCATCGTCTTTAATCAATATATTTTGTGGCTTTAAATCGCGGTGAATAATGTAACTATCGTGTGCATGAGAAATTCCATCGGTTAATTGTAACATGATATCCAAGGCTTCCGACAAAGTTAAACTGCCTCGTTTTTTTACGAGTTGTTTGACTGTTTTCCCTTCGACATATTCCATGACAATATAGTAGATACCGTTGTCTTCTCCAACATCGTACATTTCGACAATATTCGGGTGGGATAAGGAAGAAGCGGCCAAGGCCTCACGTTGAAAACGACGGACGAACTTTTCATCGTTCGATAAATCGCCACGTAGTACTTTGATGGCGACATCCCGATCTAAAATCGTATCGTGTGCCAAGTACACATTGGCCATACCACCTTCTCCTATGCTTCTTACAATTAAGTATCGATCACTAATCTTTTGCCCTTTTATAATCATTCTTTATTCACCTTCTTCATCTCTAATCAAATAGGCAATAGAGATATTGTCGGTTCCTCCTCTATTGTTTGCTTTTCTGATTAGTTTAATGACTTTATCCGGTACATCTAAATCACTCAACAGTACCTTTTGAATAGATGCTTCGTCTAACATGTTCGTTAAGCCGTCGCTACAAAGTAAAATAGCGGAAACTTTCATATCACAATCGAAAATGTCGATATCGATTGGATTGTTTGCTCCCAGTGCTTTCATCAAGACATTTTTCTTAGGATGATCTTTTGCTTGTTCTTCGGTCAGTTCACCTGCCGATACCAATAAATTGACTAACGTATGATCATACGTAACTTTATGTAGTTTATTATTTTTCATCACGAATCCAGAGGAGTCCCCAATATTACCACATAGTAGATACTCTTTGGTTAGTATTGCTACAACTAAAGTCGTGCCCATTCCTTTGCTTTCTGGATGCGTTTTTACGTGGTCAAAAATCAATGTATTAATTTCCGTAACGGCTTCTCTTAACCAATCGACTGCCTCTTGTTTCGATAAATTTTGAAAGGTATCGTTAAAGTGTTTTCCCAAATACCCAATGGCGATGGAAGATGCAACTTCCCCGGCGGAATGTCCACCCATGCCGTCTGCAACAGCCATCAAGTATTCGTTATTTCTATTTCTTACAATGATGACACTGTCTTCGTTGTGATCTCTTACTTTACCGGAATCCGTCAAATAAAACGATTTCATTCTTCCATCTCCTTTTTACTTCTAAGTTGCCCGCAGGCAGCACTAATTTTGCTACCGAACTCTTTTCGTTTGGTTACGCTTGTATGATTCTTCTTTAGTATATCATAAAACTCGCGAATCGTCTCTTCTTTACTTCGTTTATATCCAATATTTTCTGTTTCGTTATACGGAATTAAATTGATGTAACAATTCATACCGCTCACTAGTTTTGCTAAGCTTTCCGCACATTCTTTGGAATCGTTAATTCCTTGTAATAAGATGTACTCGAAAGTTACCCGACGATTCGTTTTGGCAATGTATTTTTGAATCGTTTGCATCAAGTCCTTTAATGGATACGCATTGGCAACCGGCATAATCTGACGTCTTAATTCATCAGTTGGAGCATGTAAACTGATAGCAAGATTTACTTGATACGGGAAGTTCATAAACTCTTTAATCTTAGGAATCAATCCGCAAGTTGACACCGTAATGTGTCTGGCTCCTATCGCTAGCCCTAAATCATGGTTGATGATTTCTATAAACTTCGTCACTTCATCGTAATTATCGAACGGTTCGCCAATTCCCATCAAGACGACGTGAGAAACGCGATCCCCAATATCTTCTTGAACTTTTAAAATCTGTTCGGTCATCTCACCAGCCGTTAAATTACGTACTTTTTTAAGACGTCCACTTTCGCAGAATTTGCAGCCCATATTGCATCCGACTTGGGTTGAAATACAGATGCTATTGCCGTAGTCGTGACGCATCAAAACGGCTTCGATTTTTTCACCGTCCTGTAAATAAAACAAGTACTTATTTACTAGGGTATCCCGTTCTACTTTCTTTAATTCCAATGTCCGCAAATAAAAATCGTTCTTTAATAATTCTATGACATCTTTTTTTAAATTTGTCATATCATCGAAACTTGTTACGTTTTTCCGGTACAACCAATCGTATATTTGCGTCGCCCTAAATTTTTTATCGTTATGACTTAAGAAGTATTCTTCCAAGTCTTTCAAACTCATTCCATATATACTTTTCATAATAATCTCCACATCATCATTATACCATATCTCGATTTATTATTTCGCCGGATTTCCGTGCTTCTTTCTATTTTTTGTCCCTTTTTAAAAATTCCAATAAAAAAGACACTTTCAAAAGTGTCAATTAGTGTCTAATTACGATCCAATTGAGAAATCTTCTACAGTACCGAAATTAGAGTATGTCAAGTCGATTGTCAATGACGTAATGGCACCAGATGTGCTACTAGTGATGAAATTGTTTAGGTCATAATGAATGCTAGTGACTTGATCATCTTGAACGGTAAAAGAAATGGTATCCGCTGGAACAGTAATGACACTCGTTGGATCATAATAACTTTCCGGATAAACGATATCGTAAATGTCACTTGCATAAATATTAGCTGTCACTTGACTTCCTGTATTTTCTTCAATCGATGCATAGTCTAATAGTGATAATACATTATCGATATCCATAAATTCTTGGTACTGATATGGATTCTCTACAGTTGCATAATTACTATTAAAATAAGAATCATTTAATTTGTAGAAAGCAGATGCTACACCATTTTGAACTCTTGTAAACGATTCTTTATTATGATACGTTTTACCAATATAAGTTGTGGTAGAACCGTTTGTTGTAATCGTATAACTAAATTCGTAATTGGCATCTAAAATATTTTTAAATTCTTCTTTATTTTTCTCTACGTCTGAAGTTACATCTGGAGTTTGAAATGGATTGGGGGTAGCAGTAGTAGTCGGATTATTCGTTGAATGATTGTTGTTGAATCGTAAAAATAGCAATAGAACAACAATAATAATCATGCAAACTGTAAATCCAAAAATAGATCCTTCTCGCGTATTGGTATACTCTCTTGTCTCTTTCATCTTGTCTTTAGCATCATTCCATTTATCTTTCATTGCACCCATTATTCAAACACCTTCCCTAATAATTCGTTGGCATCCGTTCCATTGAAGTAATCTTTTACTTTCATTTTCTTTTTACCGGCTGGTTGAAACTCCGTGATTACAATCTCACCATCCCGCGTACTGACACCGAAGCCATCTTTATAAATTCTAGAAATTTCGCCATTTTTTTTGCTCGTATAAAAACTGTCGGTGCGGTAACATTTATAAATTTTGACAATGTTTCCATCTAACATGGCGTATGCTCCAATCTCTGGATCTAGGGCCCTGATGTGATTCCATAGTTCCAGCGTCGTTTCATGTTCGAAGTCCAAATGTTCTTCTTCCCTCGTTACATTGTATGCGTATGTTACTTCACTTTCGTCCTGGGGAATCGTTTTGATTTTCCCTGCTATTAAATCTGGAATGGTATCCAAAAGTAATTCTTTCCCAATTTTACTTAACCGGTCTGATAAACTTTCCAAGTTATCATCTTGTGTGATGATTGTACTTTTTTGCGTTAAAATATCACCAGCATCCATTTTCTTAACCATTTTCATAATTGTGATTCCAGTTTCTGGGTACCCGTACATGATGGCTTTGTGAATTGGAGCACCACCACGAAGTTTTGGAAGTAAAGATGCGTGTACATTGATGGCACCGTACTTAGCACAAGTTAAAATCTCGTCTGGAATGATTTGACCATAAGCGCATGTGACGATTAAATCCGGTTTCCATATTTTGATTTGTTCGTTATCGTTTTTGATTTTCTCTGGTTGAAAAACTGGAATATCGTAACTTTCTGCCAATTCTTTAATTGGCGTCTTTTGAAGTTTGTGATGCCTTCCTACCTCTTTATCCGGTTGGCTCACAACTCCAACTACTTTGTAATTTTCAATTAAACCTTCTAATATTGGGACTGCAAATTTTGGCGTTCCCATAAAAACAATTTTCAACATTCTCATCACCTAATTTCTATTATAAGTATAGCAGAGTCCCTTCGTTTTAACAATGACCAGGATTAAAATTAATACTGATTGTAAGTTTCGGATTTCCTTTATAAGCATCGATCATTTTGGTCAACGCTATCATTAAGTTAGGTTCTTTTTGATACTTCAAGATGATGCCATAGCGGTAGACGTTATTTACTTTATAAACCATTGCTGTGGATGGTCCTAACAAAATGGTATTTTGTAAATATTTTGACAAAGCTTTGGCAATTTTTAAAGATTCTCGGTAACACAGTTGTTCTTCTTTTGATGATATTCCAATCGATACTAAATAGTAGTATGGGGGATACTTTAAAATTTTTCTAATTTTCATCTCTTCTTGGTAAAAACCAATGTAATCATGGCTGGTCGCATGAACGATGGCATAATGCGTCGGGTTAAATGTCTGTAAGTATACTTCGCCTTCTTTTTTGCTACGTCCTGCTCTTCCTGATACCTGAGATAAAAGGGAAAATGTCGTCTCACTACTTCTAAAATCTGGAATATTTAAAGATGTATCAGCATTGATGATACCGACTAGGGTTACGTTTTCAAAATCTAGTCCTTTGGCAACAATTTGAGTTCCTAAAAGGATATCGTACTCGTGATTTTGAAATGCCGTTATCATCTTTTTATGAGAACCTTTTTTGGAAGTGGTATCGATATCCATCCTTAATACACGTGCGGTTGGCAGATACTTCTTTAACTCTTCTTCGATTCGTTCTGTTCCAACTCCTAGACGAGATAAAGAATGTTCATGACATGATGGACATTCATCCGGAAGATTCATGGCATAGCCACAATAGTGACAACGCAAATTGTTACTACTTTTATGATACGTAAGCGTAATATCACAATGGGGACACTTGATGGCATAGCCACAGTTTTTACAAGAGATAAACGATGCATAGCCGCGTCTATTTAACAGAAGAATCACTTGTTCTTTGTTTTCTATCTTTTTTTGAATGGCTTCTAACAACTCTTCTGAAAAATGGCCTTTGGCGTGTTTAAAAGACTCATTCATATCAATGATATGTACCGTTGGTAAAGCATGATGGTTCACGCGATGAGGAAGTTTCAGTAAATGATAGACGCCCTTTTGAGCTCTTGCATATGCATCTAATGACGGTGTTGCACTACCCATGATTACTTTACAACCATAATTTAATTTTGCTCTACAAATCGCCATGTCTTTAGCATCATACCGCGGATTTACCTCATCTTGTTTATAAGAATCACTGTGTTCCTCATCGATGATGATGAGTCCGACATTCTTTAACGGAGCGAATAAAGCACTTCTAGCGCCGATTACAATTTTGGCATTTCCATCTCTAATTTTTCGCCATTCATCGTATCGTTCGCCATCACTTAAAGCACTATGTAAAACGGCAATGATTTTGCCAAAACGGATTTGAAACCTACGAATCATCTGTGGTGTCAAACTGATTTCGGGTACTAAAACGATTGCGGTTTTGTTTTGTAATAGCACATCGTCAATTAATTCCATATAAACTTCTGTTTTACCAGAACCAGTGACACCATGTAACAGATAGACAATATCGTTACTTTCTAGTACTTCTCTAACAACTTTTTGTTGTTCATCCGTAAGAGGTTTCTTTTCTGTCGCAACTTCTTCTTGTTCCAAGCGATATTCTTCTTTTTTGATTTCTTTTAAGACACCTTGTTTTAATAATGTTTTGATTGCAGAAGAAGATATTTTTAATAACTCTTCTCTAGAAACTTCTTTTCTATTTTGAAATAATTCAATTATTTTTTGTTGAACTGTATTCATCTTTTCTGGAATAAAGACCAATTCGTAAAAGGTTTTATATTTTTTCGAAACAGTTACGCCTTCATGAGCTTTCAATGCCTTTGGAAGCATCGTTTGATAACAACTAATCAACGTCGATAACGTATGTTCTTGCATGATTTTACCAAGTGCTAGCAGTTCATCATTTAAAACGATTTCATCATCCATGACAGCTTTGATTTCCTTTAAAAAGACAGATGTATTGGAATGATCTTTTACATTTAACACGAATCCCTCTAGTGTCGTATTTCCAAAGGGAACTTCTACTTTCATGCCTTTTTTTACTTTGTCTTTTAAAGTATCTGGAACTGTGTACTCGAATGTCTTATCGATATTCTTGTGGGATAACTCGACTAAAACTTCTGCTACCATAGACATTCCTCCTCACTATAAATTATACCAAGAAAAAAAGAGTTTACCCTCTACTTTTTCGTAAAAAAATCTCTTTTATTCCATGCGCAAGTCATAAAGCGAAAGGCCGCTTTGCGATTTGTTAACCAATTGATTCTTGCAAACGGTTTGTTGTTCTTTAGCATCTTTTCTACCAAGAACTTAGCAATAACATCTGGATAATCGCCTAAGATATTGTAAACTTTCTTCGTCTTTTCAGGAAGTTCAAATTCATCTTCTCCCAGTGAATGGGTAATGAAATTTGTAATCATGATTCCAGGAGATAAGGCTCCAATCTGAATTGGTAGATTCTTCTCTTTGATTTCTTTGGCTGTTGCTTCTAAGAAATATGTAAGACCTCGTTTACTAGTTCCGTAGATGGATAAGCCTAACATCATCGCATCGTTGCTACCGTATCCTTCAATTCCGTAGATAGCACCGTGACCTTGTTTTATCATTCTCTGAATCGCTAATTTTGTACCGATGATGGCACCTTTTAAATCGATATCCATCAATCGTTTGATTTCGTCACTGGAAACTTCCCAAATTGGAACCATATGTTGATTGACACCAGCATTGTTGATAAAGATATCGATTGTTTGAAATTCTTTTTGTGTTTCGTCTAGCAAATGTTCCAAATCACTTTCACTAGTTACATCTGCTACGACAGAATGAATTTTAGCATCACTTTGAATTTTACTTAGTTCTTCTTTCGCACTTGCTAAAGACTCCTCTTTCAAATCAGAAATAACGACGTTATAGTTATTCTTTCTGAACTCTTTTGCTAATTCTAACCCTAACCCTCTGGCTGATCCTGTAATGACAACCGTATTCATGTTAACTTCCTTTCTTTACTAATTGAAGAGAACCTTCTGTCACTTTATCCTTTAATATTTGATATTTTCTCGGTAACATTAACAATTCATTTTCTTTTCCGATATATTTGTTTAACAGTGATCTTACCCTGCTTCTTCCACCAGCAGATATTTGCATTCCTTTCTTAGCCGTTACCGTATTATGAGAATACAAAGCAACGATACCTGGATATGCAATTTGTCTTTGTTCCCAATCTGCTGCTACTTTTTCTAGAACCTTTTTTTCTTCGTTGCATAAAAACCAGGTCAGATACATCCGAAAGATTTCATCTTCATGAGTTTGATCTTTAAAGTCATTACACAAGTAATCTTCACAGAACAGTTCGATATCTGTTAAGTTTAATTCCGTATATTCGCTATCCTGAAATAAACTGAAATCTTTTCCTTCTTTTTGAAGTTGATAATTAAACGGCATACTTCTCACCTCTATTGCAATTATAGCATAAAAAATAGACAAATCGATA